>Ga0066834_10000425_pt1 | contig 19957 bp, 15 predicted proteins | sample ETNtaG_30_FD_66729 | JGI IMG/M metagenome (GOLD analysis project Ga0066834, IMG submission 66729) | Marine microbial and viral communities from oxygen minimum zone, Eastern Pacific Ocean - ETNP201306PF43B | ecosystem: Environmental > Aquatic > Marine > Oceanic | place: Pacific Ocean: Eastern... | reverse complement strand
TGGAAATAGCGTGTAAGTTACGCTACTTTATTTGCAGCAACGCTTGTAAATTTTATAATTTGTGTTACACCCACTATTCAGGAGTTCCGAATCAGGAATCTTAATCCCTGAAACATTAAGATGTTACTTACTAAATCCGCAGAGTACGGCATCTCTATTGTTCTTCACCTGGCGAAGATTGGCGAGAGTGGTTACGTGAGGATACAAGATATCTCTGATGAATGTGGTGTTTCAGCAATTCGACTTAGCAAAGTTGCGCAAATATTGACGCGGGAGGGGCTTCTGGAATCTTACACCGGACCTAATGGAGGCATCAGATTAACCCGGCCAGCTAATGACATCTGCTTACTGGATGTTGTCAAGGCTATAGAAGGAGAGAGGGCATTCACGCGTTGTGTGCTGGGATGGGAGAATTGCGGAGACGAGAATCCCTGTGCCGTTCATGAGCACTGGAGAAAAGCCAGAGAAGTTATTATGAATATGTTCGAGGACAAGACATTGGGAGAACTTATTGACCTCGACAAAATACAAGAGGTATAAGATGTCTGATTTCGGTTTGAGAAGTTCGACGAAGAATCCAATTCTCAACATCAGGAAGGTAAAAGTTCATAGTATGAATCCAAGACATAGTTTTCTAATAACACCAATGTTCGGGCTAATCATCTTCGGCTTGCTGTCTGTAACCAAGTTGGAATTGGCAGCAAACTCTGGGAGATCTGGTGAAGCCCTGTATAAAGAGCATTGTTCAGTCTGCCATGGTGATAAAGGAGAGGGAGATGGATTCGCTGCTAAATTCCTCGACCCTAAGCCCCGGGATTTCACAAAAGGTATTTACAAGCTTCGTTCCACGCCCAGTTTGCCCACGGACGAGGACATTACCCGGACAATCACCGAGGGTATACCCGGAACCTTGATGCCTGCATTTGAGAAAAGCCTGAAAAAAGAAGAGGTAAAGACCTTGGTAGCGTATGTGAAAAGGTTCTCCAATGCGTTTGACGGCAAAACCCCAGAACCGATTTCGTTCCCGGAACCGCCTCCCAAGACAGAAGAACTTCTTGCCATGGGGGAAAAACTCTATGTTGAGGGGGGCTGTGGAGCCTGCCACGGCCAATCAGGAAAAGGAGATGGCCCATCGGCGGAAACCCTTAAGGACGACTGGGGGAATCCTATCCGTCCTTATGACTTTACTGTTCCCGGTAAAATGAAAAGCGGTTCGGCTGTAGATGGTGTCTATCGAGCCTTTTTTGTTGGGATTGGTGGTACCCCGATGCCGGCGTACGGTGAAATCTTCACTGAGGAACAAAATTGGGCACTCGCCTATCATGTCTTATCACTTGCTGACTCTGATGGCGAATCGCCGGGGATACTCGAGGGGGATTCCAATACTGGCAGGGATCTAATCATGGGTGTAACTCACTTCAAAAACGGCGGACCGCCTTGCATGGGTTGTCACAGTGTGATGGGCATTAGAGCCTCTGGTGGTGGTCCTTGGGGGCCTGATCTGACCGCCGCGCATCAAAAGTTCAAAGAGGATGGTCTTACCACCTTCCTTGAGACTATACCTTACCCGATAATGGGGCCTCTATTCCACCCTCGTCCGCTCACCGAGGAAGAGAAAGGACATCTACTGGCTTTTCTAAGAAGCATGGATCCCGATGGGGTTCAGGCAATAACTGTAAGAGTGTCCCCTCTCTACAACCTAACAATTCTTATAGGTATTTTAGGGGTAATTTCGCTCACTTTAACAGGACTTATCGCAGGAAACAAGAAAGTGGAGGTTAGATAATGAAGTGGTTTAATGAGACAAAGGATTCAAGGTCGTGGGAGGAATTCTACCGTAAGCGATGGAGCTATGACTACAGCGTGCGGACAGGCCACGGCGTAAACTGTTCCATGGCCTGTAGTTGGGAAGTCTTCGTAAAGGACGGTCTCATTTGCTGGGAACTTCAAAAAACGGACTATCCGCAGATTGATCCCGACATTCCGAATGTTGAACCTAGGGGTTGCCAGAGAGGTGTCACGGCCTCTTGGTATCCTTACAGCCCCTTAAGGCCCAAGTTTCCCTATGTACGCAAAGTCCTATGGGATTTTTATACCGAAGAACTCAACAATGGCAAAGATCCTGTTGAGGCCTATGCAAGCGTTGTTGAAGATGAAAAGAGGTCAAAGGTATACAAATCTGCAAGAGGCAAAGGGGGTTGGAAGAGAGTAAGTTGGGACCAGGCGACTGAGCTGGTCGCAGCAGGCCAGATTCACACCATCAAAAAGTATGGCCCCGACCACATGGCCAACTTCTCACCCATCCCTGCCATGAGCTTGCTCAGCTTCATTTCAGGGCACAGGTATAACAATATACTGGGCGGCATCTACTGCAGCTATTACGAGTGGTACCACGATCTTCCGCATGTCTCGTCGTCGATGTTCGGGGACCAGACGGAAAATTGCGAGAGTTCCGACTGGTATCTTGGCACTTACTGGATTATCGCCGGTTCAAATATGAACATGACCCGGACGGCTGACTGCCATTTCCTTTCGGAAGCAAAATACCGCGGCTCAAAGATCGTGGTAATATCACCTAACTATTCAGATGTGACAAAGTATGCTGATACATGGGTTCCGCTCGTACCCGGTAGCGATGGCGCCTTCCTCATGGCATGTATTCACGTCATCCTGAAAGAGTTCTATGTCGAGAAAGAGACGCCATACTTCACCGAGTATGCAAAGCAATACACCAACCTGCCCTTCCTGGTGGTTCTGGACAAAGATGGCGACAACTACCAGATGGGACGCTTTCTGCGCGCATCCGACATCGCGGAATACGCAGGAGAGGAAAACGCCGATTGGAAGCTCATCATGGCCGACGGCGGTGGAAAACTGCACGTTCCCACCGGTTCTATCGGTTTCAGGTGGGAGGAGAAACCGACCGGCAACTGGAACCTACAACTCAAGAACGCTGTCACCAAAGAGGACTTCGACCCACTTCTCACTCTGCTCGGAAATGATGACCAGGAAGCGTCGGTCTCGTTCAGTGACTTCAGCGATACTTTCAGTATCTTCATAGGTAGGACTGAAGGCAAAGGGCAGAAGGCCAAGGAGATCTTACGTTCAGTTCCCGCCAGGAAAATCATAACAAAAGACGGCGAGGAGCTACTCGTTACCACCGCTTTTGATCTCACCATGGCACAAGCTGGTGTAGGAAGAGGTCTGAGCGGCGATTATCCTGAGGACTACGACGACCCGAAACCCTATACCCCTGCTTGGCAAGAGACGCAAACTGGTGTGGGCAGAGACCTTGCTATTCAAATCGGAAGAGAATTTGCTGACAACGCTGAAAAGACAAAGGGCAAATCGCTCTTTATCACGGGCCCGGGGATACAGCATTTCTATCACGGCGCATCCTTGTATTATCGCAATGAGGCGGTAATGCTCGCTCTTTGTGGCTGCAACGGGGTGAACGGGGGTAATTTTAACCACTACGTTGGCACCCAGCACACTCGTCTGAACGCTGCATTTGTCAATCTGAGTGGCGCCCTCGACTGGCAAAGGCCTCCGCGGCTCATGAATTCCACTTCGCTGTGGTATTTCCAAACCGGTCAGTGGCGATACGATAACATGTCGCTTGATACCCAGTGGGCAACAGGAGCCAAGAAGCTCCCTCAATTCAACCACGCCGCCGATATGAACGCACTTGCCGTCAGATTGGGATGGCTGCCTTTCTTCCCTCAAATTGACAAGAAAAATTCACTAGAGATCTATACGGAAGCCGTCGCAGCCGGGTGCAAGACCGATGATGAAGTAAAGGACTGGGTGCTGGAGAGGTTCAAGGATGGCACATACAATTTTGCCATCCACGATGTGGATGCTCCAGAGAACCATCTGAAGATGGTCACCGTGTACCGTGGAAACCTCATCGGCACTAGCATGCGGGGGCATGAACTGTCGCTCAAGCACTGGCTCGGTACACACAATAATGTGATGTGGGATGAAGAGCCGGCAAAAGGCTTGGTGAATGAAATCGAATGGAAAGAGGATTCCCCCATTGGCAAACTGGATTTTCTGGTGAATCTCAACATACGAATGGATTCCTCTGCCAACTATGCTGACGTGGTACTGCCGGCCGCCTTCTGGTACGAGAAATACGATGTCACCTTTGGCGACATGCACACTTTTGTTCATCCACTGACGCCTGCAACTCAGCCACCGTGGGAAGCCAAGCACGACTGGGAGGCCTTCAAGTTCATCGCCAAGAAGTTCGAGAAATTGGCAAAGAAGCACTTCCCGGAGCCCGTAAAAGATGTCGTAATGAACGCCACTTGGATGGATAGTCCCGACATGCTTGCTCAGCCTCTGGGAGAGATAAGGGACTGGCGAAACGGAGACACAGAGGCTGTCGCCGGCAAGACTTTCCCCAATATCGCCATTGTGGAGAGGGATTACACCAATGTCTACGAAAAGCTGGTTTCACTGGGCCCACTCGTCTCTAAGCCCAAGGGCTACGGTTCCAAGGGGCAGTACACGGACCTGACGCCAATCGTGGAAGAAGAGCTCAAGAACAATGAAGCTCTAGAGGTCAAGGATGGACGAGTATATTTCGAGAAACCCGAACAGGCCTGCGAGGTTATCCTTCAGATTTCTCCTGAACTCAATGGACGGCTGTCATCACTCTTTTTCAAGGAAATGGAAAAGAAAGTGGGACTTCCCCTGGCCGATATGGTTGAAGGGGTCAAAGACAGAAAGGTTCATTACAAGGATATCATTTCACAGCCGAGAAGAATTCACACCACACCGCAGTGGAGTGTTGTATTGGCGGATAAAGATGGCAAACAGAGGACTTTCGCTCCGTGGACGATGAATGTGGAGCGGCTGAAGCCCTGGCATACCCTTTCAGGAAGACAAGAAATCTATTATGACCATCAAGGTTTGAGGGAACTGGGAGAAGCCCTACCCACCAATAAACCACCGTTGGATATGGTAGCGATTGGAGATGTCAACCTCGATAAGGCCGGTCCCAAGTCAAAGGTATTTCGCTTCATTACGCCCCACGGCAAGTGGCAGATACATAGCTCCTTCAGGGACCATTGGCCAATGATGCACATGTCCCGCGGAGGCCCGACCGTATGGCTGAATCCCAATGATGCGGATGAGATTGATGTGGTAGATAACGACTGGGTGGAGATGTTCTGCGAGAACGGCATTGAAGTGGTAAGAGCAGTGGTCAGCCATCAGGTACCGAGAAATATGGCCATTACCTACCACCAGGTCGAACGGCACGTAAATGTTCCTTTCTCTCCTCTGGCCAAGAAGAATAAACTCTCTGACCTGCGGGGTGGAAACAACAACGCTACGACGAGAATTTTGATGAATCCGCACACCATGATTGGCGGATACGCCCAATTTTCGTATTACACTAACTACTGGGGGACAAGCCCATCGGAGAGAGACCATGGCGTCCTCATCCGCAAGATGCCGCTTGGCGACGATGGGAAGCCGGTCTACCAGGAAAGTGAACTGCACAAGCTACCGGGAGAATAGGTGAAGATTATGCGAGTAAAGTCACAACTGAGTATGACGTTCAACCTGGAAAAGTGCATTGGCTGCAACACCTGTACTGTCGCCTGTAAGAATGTGTGGACGAATCGGGAAGGCGCCGAATACATGTGGTGGAACAATGTGGAGACAAAGCCGGGTATCGGCTATCCAAAACAGTGGGAAAACCAGGATTTATGGAAGGGAGGATGGATCAAAAAGGGTAATAAGCTGAAGCTTCGCTACGGTAGTAAAGCCTACATGCTGTCCAATCTCTTCTTCAATCCGCACACACCTGAAATGAAGGATTATTACGGAGACGGTGACGTATATACCTTCAGTTACGACGACCTCCACTCGTCGAAGCAAACTGAACAGCAGCCGGTCGCATCACCCAAGTCCATGGTCACCGAAAAGGAGGACGTCCCCATCAATTGGGGGGTGAACTGGGAAGACAACGCCGGCGGCGCTCACGTTACCGGGAAGTACGACCTTAATTTCAAGGATATGAGCGAATCGGAGATAGAAGCAGCGCTCAAATTCAGAGACATCTTCTATTTCTATCTTCCCCGTATATGCAATCACTGTCTCAATCCCGGTTGTGTTGCGGCCTGTCCATCTGGCGCTGCTTACAAGCGAGAGGAAGACGGCATTGTTCTCATCGATCAAGACAGGTGCCGCAACTGGCGCTACTGCATCTCTTCCTGCCCATACAAGAAGCCCTATTACAATTGGGCCAGCGGAAAGATGGAGAAGTGTATCCTCTGCTACCCGAGAATTGAATCCGGCTTACCTCCGGTCTGCTTCCACTCCTGCGTGGGTAAAATCCGATCATTTGGAGTTCTCCTTTACGATATGGACATGGTAAATGAAGCAGCATCAGCAAATGATCAGGACCTGGTGACGAAGCAGAGAGAGGCCATTCTGGACCCGTTCGATCCTCGTGTAATAGAAGCGGCGAAGAAAGAGGGGATTGGCGACGATTGGATCGACGCAGCGCAACGCTCACCCGTTTATGATATAGTCAAAAAATGGGAGATCGCGCTTCCACTGCATCCCGAATTCAGGACTCTTCCTTCCCTGTTCTATATTCCGCCGCTGGCTCCTATCACTACCAGCGCAGGAAAGGACTCTCCTTCAGACACAGATGTGTTTGACATGACGAAGCCGGAAAAGGGACCGCTTGTCGGTCTGGACGAATTGGATAAATTCCGTCTCCCTCTCGCCTACCTTTCCAGTATGTTTGGAGCCGGGAATGAACAGGTAGTGAAAACGGCACTTCTGCGTCAGCTTGCGGTAAGGCACTACGAGAGAAGCCTGAGGGTGGAAAAAGAGCCCAATCCAGATGGGCTCAACCAGGTGGGATTGACCACAGAGGAAGCCAAAAAAATGGTGCGTGCTCTATCTCTTGCCTTTTACGACGAACGCTTTGTTATACCGACGACAAAGCGTGAAAACGCAGAGATCAGTCCGTATACCGAGCGCGGCCTGGCCGGCTTTGACAAGATGAGTCCCTGGTCACCGATGAAGAGAAGAAAAAGCTACTTCAAATCGTATCATACAGGTTCGAAAGACTATGAATAATGTAGATGGGAATCAAAAGCTACTGCAAATCACACCAATACGGGCTCAAAAGACTCTGGATAATGCGGACATATTTATTCATAGTCAAGTGGTGAAAGATGTTTACGCACTCATCAGCGAGTTGTGGTGTAGTCCACCTGAGGCGGATGCTGAGAGGGCGGAAATCAAAAAAGATGGAGAGCGGGTGCTTGAAGGATTAAAGACCATCGATGAGGAGAGCGCAAAGCTGCTTTCCTCTTTTCTGAAGGAAGATACCATCTCCGACGAGGACTATATCGAACTGTTTGAATTGCAGCCCAAATGCCCTCTCTATCTTGGAAGTCATACTTTTGACGAGCCCAAGACCTGTGCCAATGCCGCTGTTTCCGATCGAAACGGCTATATGATAGAGTTGATTGGAATCTACAGGCATTTCGGGCAGACGGTCAGTGGCGGAGAGTTGCCGGACTATCTACCGCTAATGGTAGATTTCCTTTCTCTAACCGCTGAATCGAGAGACGATCCCATAAGAGGGAAATTCATTGATGAGTATGTATTGCCTTTTCTACCTCCGATGCGCTCACGGTTGGAAGAGTTGGAAACCTCCTACCTCCATCTGTTGGATACATTGGAGAAGGTCATAGATCTCGATCTGAAAACACAAGTGCTACCAACGCAACAATCACAACCAAAAGAAGAAGAAGGACGTCGCTATGTTTGACAATTTCTTTACGATGTTTAACAATTTCTTTTTTATCGGCCTTCCCTACATCGCAATTTTGCTTCTGTTCGGTGGAACACTATACCGTCTTTTTTTTGGGTTTAAAGGTGCCTTTAGAAAGATGGATTGGACCTCTCGGGGTGATTTCCTATGGACTACCCGATCTACGGGCTTTTTTGGCCGTGCATCCATAGGGCCTGCCGTACTATGCCTCCATTGGGGAGTCATTACGTTGTTCGTAACACATTTAGCAGGTGCTGTTGGTGGTGTGCTTAGCCTGATAGTCTGGGTAAACTTTTTCCGCTGGGTTGGTATGTTTGGTGGCATCCTCCTACTGTATGGTCTTATTTGGGCAATTGTACGAAGAATTGTAATTTCCCAGGTAAAGGCAATGAGCACACTTGAAGATTACATAGTCTTGATATTCTTGATTCTCATCACCTCCTTTGGGCTGTACCAGTCGGCAATAAAGTTGGTTTTCGGGGTAACTTACTCTTTTGCTCCCTGGTTGTGGAGTGTTGTTAAACTTCAACCCGATCCCTCCTTTATGGTTGGAGCGCCACTTGTGAACAAACTCCATATAATTGTCGCTTTGATATTTTTTGCGTATTTTCCCTTTACCAAACTTGTCCACGCATTTACCTATCCGATTGCATATTTTTGGAGACCATACATTTCCCTGAGAAGTTATGCCGGCTTGAAGCGGTGAGGGAAAAGGCAACCGGAACAGTTGGAAGGGAAAAGATGGTGAGAGGAAATTGCAGAGGTAGGACCGGCGCTTTGCTTTATCGCAAGGTTTCCGATATGGCCATCTGTTAGATTGCCGGTGCGAATTTCGCGGTTTTGAGATTACACCGGCAACCGTAAACTTCAAACATGAAACAGTATATATACTGTTTCTTTTGCTGAGAAATTTGGAAAAGGGAGATTGAAAATTATGAGGTGCCGACTTTTTCGAAAAATTAACATTGGCTGGGCTAACATCTTTATCCTTTTGCTAGCTGGACTCTACCTTGCCGGTTGTGGTGGAGATCAACCAGCACCGCAACGCTCAACACCGCCCCCACCCACCTCTAGTGAAAGTTCACCAGTACAAAAAACAACTGGAACTGCCTCAATTTCCGGTACGGTGAGTTTCATCGGGGATGTTCCAAAATTGAAAACCATCGATATGAGTTCAATAGCTGGGTGTAAAGAACAGCACAACACTGAGCCAAAATCGGAGTCATTAGTACTCGGTGATGGCAATACGATTGCTAACGTAATTGTTAAAATTAAAAGTGGACTACCGCCCAATGCCAAATACGCCCCGCCAACGAACTCAGCTGAACTAGATCAGATCGGTTGCATTTACATCCCCCATGTTCTCGTCGCACAAGTGGGACAAACGGTAAAATTTAAAAATTCGGATACGGCACTCCATAATGTCCATACGTTATCTGAAAAGAACCCGGCCTTCAATAAAGCAGTTAATAAAGGTGGCGAAATAGCCCGGACTTACGACCAAGAGGAAATCTTCCTTGTTAAGTGCGATATTCACCCGTGGATGAAAAACTATGTCAGTGTAGTCTCTCACCCATTTTTCAGTATAACCAAATCAGATGGCAAGTTTGAAATTAAAAACCTACCCGCAGGTAAGTATACGGTTGAGGTTTGGCATGAGCGACTGGGTGAAAAAACGCAAGAAGTAGAAGTTAGCGACGGTCAATCGGCCGGACGGGACTTCACGCTGTCAAAATCTTAGCCAGAAAATACACAATGGTATATCTCAGATCGACTTGATCTTGGGCTTAAAACTCTATTTGTACAAATAGGCAGGTGTCGATTCTGAAACGAGGAGCCATTCTTTGGCTGGTGTGTTACTCTCAATCAAGGTACCAATTGCTGGCCAAATCCGGTTCCTTCCGGCTAGGGTGGGGCAAAGCATCTTTCCCCCTAATCGTACCAAAATTAGCCCTGAGTGAGTGCTTGAAGGCCTGTGTTTTTGTCAGTGCTGATAGTGTTTCTGCCATTTGGACTCTCTGGACGTGGCTTGGTACGCCTCACCAGCCGTCTTAACCTCTGCGACAAACCGTTCTTCATTCTCCCAATTTGGATGAGGCCAATAGTGACTGTTATTAGGTTTCTCCTCCGCTCCTTGTTAAAAATCGGCCTATTTGGCGAACCTGAATTGCTAAAGTAATTCCACCGTTTTCACCCCCATCAACTAAATCTCGAACCCTCCAATGAGAAATCCGAAGCCTAACTTTTCTCAGCAGGCTGCAGAGACAGAGCTGGAATCTTCCCCTACTCCTTCCCTAGGTAGAAATAACATTATAGTGTTGACAATGAACACACTGGCATTTACGGTATGTTTTGCTGTATGGATGCTGAATGGTGTTTTAGTAACCTTTCTTGTTGATAATGGTGTTTTTGACTGGAGTCCGGTTGAGATTGGATGGTTGTTTGGTATCCCTGTATTAACAGGTTCTATTTTCCGTTTACCCGCAGGGATTTTGACGGATAAATTTGGTGGGAAGCCTGTTTTTAGTATTCTCCTACTTATATGTACCATTCCACTGTTTCTTTTGTCTTATGTAGATAGCTTCATCGGATTTGCAATCTGCAGTTTGGGATTTGGATTGTGTGGAGTAGGTTTTTCTATCGGAATCGCTTTTACTTCCGTATGGTTTCCAAAACAGAGACAAGGAACCGCTCTTGGAATTTTCGGAGCGGGTAATGCAGGCGCTTCACTAACCTCTTTTCTGGCTCCAACTATGCTGAAAAGACTAACCGATAACGGCGCAAATATTGAAGGTTGGAGAACATTACCCACTTACTACGCCATAGGTTTGATTATTATGTGCATTCTGTACTTCCTTCTCACCACCAATAAAAAACCGGAAATCGATAGTAAGAACCTGCGGCAGTTATTACAACCCTTGAAAGATGTAAGGGTCTGGAGATTTGGATTATATTACTTTCTCGTCTTCGGATGTTTTGTCGCATTTTCTCAGTGGTTGGTTTCCTATTTTCTCAACGTTTACTTCATGTCGCTGGTCGCAGCGGGAATCTTCGCGGCACTCTTCAGTTTTCCATCTGGTGTAATTCGTGCCCTAGGTGGATGGTTCTCTGATATTTTCGGTGCCAGAAAGATAATGTATTTTGTACTAGGGTTATCGATGGTAATCAGCGCGATGTTATCTATACCCAAGATGGATATTTACTCTCCCGGAACAGGGATACAGGCTAAGGAATCAGGAACGGTAACATCCGTATCTGATAACTTGATTACTGTTGATGATATACAACATCCCATTATCCCAATTTCAAATAGAATTACCTATGATGAAGAATTACTCGTACTTCCAATCAAAGATAACTGGCAAGAACCAGTAGTAAAAGCCGGAGACAGGGTTGAGAAAAAAGAACTTTTGGCCAGAGGTACCACACGTATCCACTTTCAGGCCAACATTTGGATATTTGCAACGCTGGTGATCATAATCGGCAGTGTGTGGGGTATTGGAAAAGCAGCTGTCTACAAATATATTCCCGACTACTTCCCTAATGAAGTTGGTGTTGTTGGAGGAATGGTTGGTGTACTTGGTGGATTGGGTGGATTTTTCTGCCCTATCGTATTTGGATATTTACTGGAGTATTCAGGATTATGGACAAGCTGTTGGATGTTCATGTTTGTAATATCGGCTATCAGCTTATTCTGGATGCATCATGTTGTACAGAAACTAATGCATGAGCGGAATCCGGGATTGATGAAGCAGATCAACTCGGATCACTAATACAAAAATAGGAAGGAAGAGTTATGCCGATCAATCTTGAGAAATGGGAAGTAGAAAATGAAAGCTTCTGGAAATCCACCGGTGAAAAAATAGCTAATAAGAATCTTTGGTTATCCATTCCCGCCCTTTTCCTATCATTTGCCACCTGGGCCATGTGGGGAGTGATCATCAAGTATATGAAGGATTTTGGCTATAATTTTGGTATGGCCGAAGGTCTGTTGTCTGGATCCGAAGAATACAAAGCAGCGCTGTCTGAAGTGAATAGTCTCTATTACTCACTTCCTGCTATTGCTGGATTGGCGGGTGCAACGCTCCGAATTCCCAACTCCTTTTTGATATCTTTAGGAGGAGGTCGCAATGTGATCTTCTTCTCTGCTACGTTGATGTTAATACCTGCAATAGGGACAGGTTGGGCCTTATCTGATATTAATACGTCATACATTATTTTCGCCTCACTGGCTTTACTTTCTGGGTTTGGTGGAGGAAATTTCGCCTCTTCAATGAGCAATATAAGCTTCTTCTTTCCTAAAAGAGTACAGGGCTATGCCCTGGGAATGAATGCGGGAATTGGGAACCTGGGCGTTGGAGCGATGCAAAAGATAATTCCTCTGGTTATTGGACTTTCACTTTTTGGAGCTATAGGTTCTGAGGCAATTGTGAAAGGTGTCCCTTTTGATGGTTTGCAAAATGCCGGCTGGGTTTGGGTTCCGCTGTTAATCCTTTCGGTTATAGGAGCATTCTTTGGGATGAACAATGTGGTAACAGGAACACCGAGTCTTCCAGGAACGATACAAGGGGTTTCGAAAACTGCTTATATGATTGCTTTAGGATTGATAGCCGCTGTGACAGGTGCATTCTTGCTGATTGGTTTGCCCTGGGAAAGTTGGGGAATGAAAAATGCATCCATTTGGATTGTAGTTTTCGTTGTAGCCTTCATCACTGTGCTACTGATGAAATATGCAACTCCGGGAGAAATCCGGGGAAACCTTAATAAGCAATTCGAAATATTTAAAAATAAGCACAACTGGGTAATGACAATTATCTATACGATGACATTTGGTTCATTCATTGGATTCTCCTTTGCATTTCCGAAGTTATGTCAGGACATATTTGTGTACACTGACTCTGCAAATCCGGATTATATCAATCCGAATGCTCCGAACTTCATGCTGTGGGTTTTCATCGGACCGATGATTGGCGCTTTGATCCGACCGGTTGGGGGAATAATTGCTGACAAGGTCAACAGTGGAGCAAAGGTGACATGTACTAGTACTATACTACAGATATTGGCAGCATTAGCTGTAGCCTATTTTGTTATTCAGGCCAAACAGAGCGATACGCCTGAGGTATATTGGTGGCCGTTCTTCTCTTTTTTCATGGTCCTATTCCTAACCACTGGTATTGGTAACGGCTCTACCTTTCGCAGTGTACCGTATATCTTCAGCAAAGAACAGGCAGGCCCTGTTCTCGGATGGACCTCAGCGATTGCCGCTTACGGCGCATTTATTATCCCTAAAGTGTTTGGACAACAAATTAAAGCTGGTCACCCTGAATATGCTTTATACGGATTTACTGCTTACTATGTGATCTGTCTTGTGCTTAACTGGTGGTATTACCAGGGGCCCAAAAGAGAATTTGATAACCCATAAGTCTAATCCTAAGTCGGTTAACTTTTGATTTAGACGGGGCCGTAAATTACCCTATTAAATAATATTTGATGCTAGTAAGGATGGGGACAGTTCCATTAAGAAAGCTGAGTTACACTATGGCCGCAGGTGAAGAGGCTGAACCATCGCCTGAAAGGAACCTGGGGTAACTGTGGTGTCCAGTGGATGTCAGCCCTGGCGGCCAGGATGGAAGATCAAGCCGAGAGCCAGGCGCCAGACAGAGTCAAAGAGATGCATGCGCCACTGGTAGAGATCTGGCAGCAGACGCAAACGGCCATGCAGGACTGGTTGTCAGAAGTACCGGCCTGATCTGATCTTCCACTCTCTATTCACTATTCTCACTTCATCCTTCCCTCTTCACCCCTCCCTGCCTCTCTTAAAACTAGTGCAAAACCTGACCTCATTCTTTACCTGATAAATGTAGAGAGAACTTCCCCGGGATCTATTGGTAACACAAACGCTGCAACGCACCTGTTCTCGTCGTACAGAGTACAATTTCTTGCGACTAGACCTAAGCATTTCAAACGCTCTGCCATCTGAGTAATCTAACAACATTAGTGGCTAAACTGCTACTTTAACCCTAGCATATTATCTCTGATGTGGGCCTCGAGACGTTGGTCGGGATGTTTAATTGTCGACGAAGGAGCATTTTGGTAGAATATCCGAAGTTAGAGTCTGTTGAGATCCGATTTCACTGGAAGGCAGGTAATTACCATTTTATCGATATCTCAAATTGAACAATGCTATCAGCAGGAGTATCTGCTGGCTTCCGGTTTAGTATCGGAAGAAGTCTCGGAAAAGACAGAAACTGTATTGTGGTCACTTCTGGAAATGAGACCAGATCAACCGGAGAGTTGGAAAGCTGTGTCACCTCACGCTAGAGTCCAGACTTACAGAAATCTGATTGATGTCACCACCACTGAACCTGGTTTACTAGCTTGTTGTACCGCCGAATTTATGTAGAGCGTGGCACAACTACTGAAAGACTCAGAGATCATAGGACATCATCCCAGTGACATCAACACTATCAATGTCTTGTACTGTTCTTTCAACACCTATTCGCTCACGCAGGCACGGCCAATGTCACTTCCAAACCGAGATTTACTTTTTGCTATCTATGTACCTGCCCGGCCTACGATAAGTGGAGGCATTCAGCCGACTGGAATTCATGGTTCCTCTAAGAAGTGGTGCGGCCTGATGCGGGCCAGAGTTGTGTTACACTACCCACATTTGTCTTCAGCCACATACGTGTTAAAATAGGTGCTATACCACAAATCATCCACCACCTGTTGGAGGAAATATGACTGCTCCTAATCAAGGATCTGATCCGACTAATATCCAGGGATTCGCTGATACCGACTCAACTGAGCGACAAAAAGAGGTCTGGGAACCGGTCTCAGACCGCAAAATCCGTATGGGGATTGCCGGCTATGGTGTCTGTCGTTTCGGGACCGCATTCGGATTCCAACACCATCGGAAGATTATAGCCAAAATATAGCCCAGATTTGTAGACGTTTTGGTCAACAGAGGCAAAAAATCGGAGGCGGTATCACCCCATTTACCAAATGCAGCTTCACTTAGGCTTGGCTTTGATACGGGTATCATCCAAATAGATGAGAATTCTAAGATAGGTTTAGCATCGTCATTAGATTCATCCCAATAGACTGTTATTGAAACAAGTGATTTAACCCAAGTAACAGTAGATGGAAAAGGGTGGAGATACCAAGTTACACCTGGAGATCTGGAGAATGCTTTTACCTGTTTGGCTCTCAACACGGATCTGAGGATACCTAACCAGCATCAATTGTTACAGAATTATCCTAATCTCTTCAGTCGAGAAACCTGGATACCCTTCCAACTGAGTCAGGATGCGGAGGTGAGGCTGACCATTTATGATGTAGCGGGTAAACCCGTCAGGAAAATGGAGTTGGGCATCTAACAGCCGGCAGTTACAGCCAGACAGAGAGCAATTTATTGGGATAGCCAGACAGAAATGGGTGAAGCCGTATCTTCAGGTACTTACAGCTGCAGGCGGGTGACTACACAGAGACCAGAAAGATGGTGATACTGAAGTAGGCCCAAACCAACATCGTAACTATAACCAGCCCTGTTGTGTGAAAGACTGTCACCCATGGTTCCAGTTGTTGAGGCGGGCCGGATCTCACCTTGAGTCCATCACGGCTCGTGGATTTTCCTATAGCAACGCCGTGCGGTAGATGATTCTTAGTAACTAATCCCGGTCAATGCGAGAGGAGCGCACGTTGTGTCACTTAGCTACAAAGACCGCCTTCAACCTCGCTATTAATGGCTTGGGTCGCTGATATTCGTCTAGTTGTAACCTTTGGTTCTCATTCCGTTGCTCGGCCAAAGCCTGAAGCTGTTGCGACTGGTCAAGGGATTTTTGTAGATCTTCGAACTGTTTGTTCTTTGTGTCAAGTTCCTTCTGTAGGACTTCGTTCGCCTTCTGTAGGACTAGGTAGGACTTTTGTTCCGGTGGGGTGGGACCTTGGTAGGGCTTTTGGTCGTACTGGTCAACACATTTTCTCACGTAAGCTGAGATGCTGAGACCATCAGTTTTAGCTTTTTCATCAAGTTTAGAGCGGTAATCCTCGTCAACCTTGATGGTTATTCTTTGGTTTTTCAACGTTATACCTTGGTAGGACTTAATTGGGGCTGTGTAGGACTAAGTGTTATCACTTAGTAGGCCTTTTGGTAGAACTTAACGTCTAGCTTAATTTTATCGTTTCAACACTAATAATTAAGGAGAGTTAAAAATGAAAACGAGAGAACGGCTGTTATTTATGGCTCTTGGTGGTCTGCTGGTATTCGCTGGGATGGTGCTCAGCTGCGTGATCGAAGCAATACGAGGAATTTCGGATTAGCTTGCGTATTTAGGAAGTGTAACTTTCTACGGTAGAGTATTCTAGGATCTTCCGAAAGCTGCAATTTTCGTTTCTCCGTTGAAAAACCAGTCAAGATGATGTAAAATGGAAAAATAATAAAAAAAGCCCCTACCTTCTTTGAGGGCAGGGGCAAAGCTCGTGAGAGACCGTTTGGTCGCTACAGTTGCTGGATTGACAACCGCAATTGTAGCCTATCAAACAGTCTCCTTTCAAGCAATCCGTTTTCTGAGGAGATTTTATAATGGTATCTGCTATTGCTCAACATTTGGATCAATTTCAAGCTGAGTCCAACGAGTCTAACCAATCCAACGATTTCCACCGTCGTCGTTCCACCGTCGATTACATCCCCAAAGCCCACTCCAAGTTGCCGTTTCTCTACGCTCCAGTTAGCTGGGAAATGTTCGATACCGAGCAGGCACGCCAATTGTCCGATGGTGCTTTCCGTCTCTACACCTACCTCTGCCGCCATATTGACCTGCGTATCAAGCAGAAAAGCCGAGGCCAGCGTGAGTACCTGATGGGCCGAACCTTTCCCAAGAAGTATGAGACTATCGCTCAAGAGTGTTGGGGCGGGGGCAAATCGGCCAACACTATTGGTAATTACGTTAGGGAACTGACCGAAGCCGGATTGATCGAGAAGAAAGCTGGCCGAGGCAATATCTACACTTTCACCATCATGGCTTTCCACCAAACGGATAAAATTGCTGAGTACGAAACTAACTCGGTGCAAAGGGAGTATCAGATCCAGCAAGCAGCTCTGAAAAATAATAAACTGCGTCTGTTGCGTTATGAAAAAGATGAAGTCATCGAGGTGGATGCGCCCAAGTTAAGAGAGGAGAAACAGGTTCCAGTGGTAACTGAAACTGAGGTCCCAACAGTAGAGCCCCAACCGGTCGAGAGTCCAGATCCCCAGCCGGTTGTCACTCCCTTTATTAATAAAGAAACTAACTTAATAGAAACTTCTTCTCCTAACACTCTAATCCCCACTCAGTTAGAATTTGAGTCTTCTTCTGCTGATTACAACTATGACCAGCTTAAGTTACAAACCCTTGAATTGTGGTGCCTACAGCAACACAAATTAGGTAATCTGCCCCCCACTGCTGGCGACCGCTATCAGATTATGCGTCGAGATCATCAACTCGGTATCGATGCTTTTGTGGCTGAGGCCATGCGCTTGAGCCCCAATGTCACCCCCACACAGGCTTTGAAGCTTCTGCAGTCTTGTATTAAAATCATGCCCAAAACTGGCGGCAATAGCCGTCCTGTCGGTCGACCCGGTTGGTTCCTTCTCTCTGCTTCTGACCAATATTTCAAGCGGGCTTGGGCCAATACCTTTGACTTTTTGCCCACACACTGGCACAATCAACTACAGTCCGCTAGTCGGCGTGATTTTAGCCGTAGCAAACCAAGGGCTAGCCACTTTTAGTAGATTAGTTTCCTCTACAGGTTGGGCCTCCATGAGTTTGACACCAAGTGAGTTTAGACTGAAGGCTAGAAATATGAAAATACCCTCTTATTGGTGCTGCATCTTAATCTTAATAGAGCTGACAGCTATGGCTCAAGACAGTAACCGTCCACCTGAAGTGACCAATGTAATGGCTCAACAAGCAGGACAACAGGTGGAGATTAGCTATGACCTGCTGGATCGAGATGGGGACCTGATGACGGTCAGTTTGCTGGTTTCGTCTGATGGTGGCAGTAACTTTGATTTGGAAGCTACGAGCCTAGAAGGTGAGGTGGGGGACGGCATTGCTAGTGGTAAAGGTCAGAAGATTATCTGGCAAGTAGCCGTCCCTTGACCTGTACGGCACTAACTTCGTCTTTGAAGTGGTGGCTGATGATAATGCTAGGCCGACAGCAGGCTTTGTCCATCCTGTGGATGGGGCAAGCATGGCACTGATTCCAGCCGGTCGCTTTGAGATGGGTGACCACCATGACCGTATCTGATTATTTAAGCAATCCAAGTAAACCGAAAAATTCTCGCCCCTTGCCGAGAGGTGGTAGGAGATGAGTCAGTACAACCAGAAAAACAATGATTCGACAGTTACTCGTTTCGATATCAGTAATCAATTGCCGATTATACCGCTGATTGGAGATCCGGTTGTTTTCCCCTTTATGCCACCGGTCCCACCATTTTCCCCTCATCAGATTGCGCTTTCCGGTGAGAATGTATCCGCCGCCGTTGAACACGCCACCGTTTATGAACAACGGTTCTTGTGTTTATTTCGACAAACCGTTGAAAAAGAACCGAAACATCTAGGTGCTGACGACCTTCGGCCGGTCGGCTCCCTGGTTCATATCGTTCGTTACAAGAAAGATGAGGAAAATGTACTCTTTTTAGCACAGGGGAAAGCTCGTGTGCTAATCGATGAAGTGTTGCGCGCAGATCCGTTTTTGAACGCTAGAGTCCGGCTGATTGAGGACGAGATACTAAGCGACTTTGAGGGGGTCGAATCTGAAGCCTTAACCCAAACTGCGGTTGACATTTTCAGTCAGATTGTCTCTATTTCCACCCGTTATCAGGAAGAGTTCGCCATCATCGCTGATAGTATTGACCGTCCAGGTCGGTTAGCCGATTACATTGCCTCGGTCATCAGCCTCAAAACCGAAGACAAACAGCGAATCCTGGAACTGATAAACGTCAAAGACCGATTTAACGCGTTGGTCAAAATGCTGTCCCAGGAACTGAATTTAGTCGAATTGGAGAGTAAGATTCAGTCTGATGCCGAAGTAGAAATCAATCAATCCCAAAAAGAACTTGGCGATACGGAAGATCTATCAGTTGAGATTGATGAGTATCGTGACCAAATCAAGAAACGCCGAAAACAGAGCCAGCGCAAGTCTAGGCAGTTTCTGGGTATTGTCTTTAAGTGTTGTAATATTTATAGTCGTATCCATCTCAATAAAAAAAGAACTGCTTTTGTTGGTTGGTGTCCGAAATGTGCAAAACCAGCCAGAGTTAAGGTTTCTTCGACTGGCAGCGAATCTCGTTTTTTTTCGGCTTATTAGATATCAAGCAGACCTGGTCAATCTTACAACGATCCGCTAGCCGAAAGGCCTTTAACCGCAGTAAACCCGGGCCTAGTCATTATTAGTCGCCAACAGGTATCGTTCCCCATGTTAATCCCCACTATTCAACGATATCGAGGTGCTATTCTTGGTCTGGCTGCTGGTGATGCCGTTGGCACCACGGTAGAGTTCCAGGCTCCCGGCACGTTTGAACCGGTCACTGACATGATTGGTGGCGGTGTCTTCCAACTACGACCCGGCCACTGGACTGATGACACCTCCATGGCTCTTTGTTTAGCCGAAAGCTTTAATCCAATGTCAGGGCTTTAATTTAGTTGACCAGCTTACCCGTTACTGCCGCTGGTATCGTGACGGTTACTTTAGTTGCAAAGACCACTGCTTTGCATTGGTCACACTACCCGCACTGCTCTATACGCCTTTGAGCAGTCTGGACGACCTGACGCTCCTACCGACCCGTTTACCGCTGGTAATGGCTCTTTGATGCGCTTGGCTCCGGTCCCTCTTTTCTACGCTCGTCACCCGGTTGATGCTGTCCATTTCTCCGGCCAAAGTTCTATTACCACCCACGCTGCTCCCAATGCCATTGATGCTTGCCGCTACTACGCCTCACTGATTGTAGCTGCTATTGACGGTCAGGATAAAGCTGACCTGCTTGCTGACACCTATCTGGCTGATTATTGGCGGTCAGAATCATTATCCGCAGAAATAGAACAAGTTAGATTAGGCAGTTTCAAAACCAAGCAACCACCTCAGATTGTGGGCTCCGGTTAT
>Ga0066834_10000424_pt1 | contig 19997 bp, 13 predicted proteins | sample ETNtaG_30_FD_66729 | JGI IMG/M metagenome (GOLD analysis project Ga0066834, IMG submission 66729) | Marine microbial and viral communities from oxygen minimum zone, Eastern Pacific Ocean - ETNP201306PF43B | ecosystem: Environmental > Aquatic > Marine > Oceanic | place: Pacific Ocean: Eastern... | reverse complement strand
GGCTGAAAAGCCAGTTTGGTTGGATGAAAAGCAGGTTTCCGATACGAGCGCCTGATGGGTGTCGACGGATGCAGTCGCACCATCCAGAGACATGGGAGATACTTTCGGCACTTCATCGCAGCAGCACTCCGCGCTCTCAACGGGCCGGTCGATACTGTCTCCTTCATCGGAGGAATTTGAGCAGCACGAGTGGCTTTCTGACGCTTCCTTCTCCGCCCCTTCAGGAGCAGGACAGGTCATGCAGAAGCAATGAGGACCCACTGCCAGAGAGGCGATGACGACCAGGCTGAGGGTGCTGTGGAGTCTGTCCATGGCCAGCCATTATACAACAAGTGTGCCGAGTGTCGGCAGAATTTAACCCTTTAACGCTCGACATTTCTTTCAAAGGTGAATGTGAGCGTTCACATCTTTTCTTAGTGGCCTTGCGGCAACAACCAAAATCGTGGCACGGCCGAGACGCCCGTGCCACGAACTTCTCCGCGTCAAGGGGAGAAGTGATAGCCTTTAACTTTAGTGGCCTTGCGGCTGCGATTCTTACACAGTTATTCCTCTGAAGATCTCTTACGCACGTAAGTGTCTACGGGCGCAAATGGCACGCGGTCCGTTCGTGGAGTCGCAACCGTTTCATGCAGATAATGCACTCCAGATTGGAGCGACACTTTCGAATCTCAACCCTATCGAGTGATTCGCATAAGAGAAGATGCGAATTCGTCCGACTTCCGAGCAGTGGGGTATCCAGCTTGCTCTCGGAAGCCCCGTGAGGAAACGTGCTGTGTATGGCACTCTCTGGGGTCTGCTCTGCTGATGCAGCCCGCGCAGGTGATGCGTCGCACCACCGAGGGTGCAGCCATTGCAGATTCATTGCAGATCGTGGCAGCTGGAGCAGAACAAGCAACGCCTATCCCCCTGATTGACAAAGAGATAGGCGTTATTGATGCGTCGTAAAACGTGGTGGAGGCGGCGGGAATCGAACCCGCGTCCCGTGACATTTCAGTAGCGGCTTCTACGTTCATAGTTCATCGATGGGTCTTTGCCTTGCGGTAGCTGATGAACAAGCGCGGTCGGCGCAGGTCAGGCTAATGTCTTACGCCCTCTCCACCTCACCAGAAGATTGGACGCCAGCCTGCTATGGTTACGCGCTCTTCAACCCGCAGGCTGAAAGAAGAGCGCGGGCGGCTTTACGCTGCCATTCTGTAATCTGCGTTGGCAGATGAATTGTTCGCCAGGTTTTTTACGAGGCCACCTGACAACCTCGGAACGCAACCGATAAATCCATTGCCCGGTCGATACCATTCGCCCCCGGAAAAATTGATTCCGTCAACATGTCAATGAACTGTCAAAACTCTACCCGATTTCTGTACTAACTGTAGCGTTTCATTTCTTTCTCGTGATCTTTCTTTCTCAGATCCTCACGTTTGTCGCCCTTGGTTTTTCCGCGAGCGACGGCGATCTCTATTTTCGCAAAGCCGCGTTTGAAATAAAGTCGTGTCGGAATCAAAGTGAATCCCTTCTCACGAAGCTGTGGCTTCAGTTTGTTTATTTCACGACGATGAAGAAGGAGCTTGCGCGGCCGTTTGGGTTGATGGTTGTTGTAGGTGCCATGGGTGTATTGCGGAATCTCCAATTCGTAGACAAATAATTCTTCCTTATCCAGCCTGGCAAAGCTGTCGGAGAGGTTGGCACGGCCGTTTCTGAGGGACTTTACCTCTGTGCCCTGAAGTACAAGCCCAGCCTCGAAGCGATCTTCGAGAACGAAATCATGGCCGGCTTTCTTATTGCGGACGATCAGCTTGTATCCGCTTGGATTCTCATCAGACGCAGGCTGTGGTTTCTTCCTTTTTCTGGCCATTGTGGTGTTGGCGCTCCGCGACAGCTCGCCTTCCATTGGACGTTCCGAAAAGCGGGGCGGGAGTATAGCAGTGCCGCGCGTCAGAGCAATGGTCTGTGACCTGGCGACCTGGCATATCTTCCACCTCATTGAACGGTGCGGAAGGTCGTCCCGGGACAATCGCAAAAGAGTAAAATGCCGCCTATCGAACCAATTTCGCATCGGCGAAGTTCAGCCGGTCACCGATATCCAGACGCTGGCCAAAATCCACAAACAGCACGAGTGTGCGAACGCCCTTCACCTCCAGATCCAGTTTCTTTGGCGGCCGCCCGCCTTCGATCTCTGACTGGAACAGAGTCTTGCCGTCCCCGATCACCTGGCAGAGGACATGTCCCAATTGGCCAACAGAATCGTCTATGCCGACGTCTGCGACGAAGCGTTTGTACTTGCCGGCGATGGAGTAGGTGAGCCTGCAGCGGGAGTGGAGGGACAGGCCGCGTTTGTATTGCTTACCGTCCAGGCGGAGCGGATCGCCGCGCAGGTTTTTGTCGACTGTGTAGTGCCAGACGATGTCAAAGAATGGCGTTTCACGAACGGACGCGGGCTGAAGGTCTGACAGGAAGACGACCTTTCCCAGGCTGTAATCCAGCACTTTGACCAATTTCAATTCGAGCGCGGTGGTGAAGCCGAGAGCAGATTCTGCTTTCAGTTGGCTGCCGATCAACTGGACGCTCTTAGCCCAGATACTGTTGCCGAGGACGTCCTCGATCAGGCACTTTGGGGTTCCTCCTTGTGCACGGGGACGATAGAAAAGGATGCCTGCCAGTCTGTCCTTTGAGATAGGAAGAGTCTCGTTGTCCCATTCGAACTGGAGATTGTTACCGTCAAAGGAATGGGCCGCGCCATCAAGGCTGTCCAGGATGTCTTTCTTCGCGATGAAGGCAGTATCCATCTGGGCAGCCGAGTTCCGGATGGCTTTTATCTGGTCCGCCGACAGTCCGCTTTTGTACAGCAACTTCAGTGAAGAAGGCTTCATCTCAATCGAATGGCCTCCGGACATTCTGACCGAAGCTTTCTTGGAATCGAAGGATATCTGTTTCGCCTGCAGTATGGAGCCATCTGTGAGTTCAAGTGTGTAAAGGGATGCGGATGGTGCCTGCCTGTTACCAAAGACGATCTTGAGGACCTGTTCGATGGCTCGCCCTATCTCCTTGTCCTTGGTCTTGATTCGCAGGTTTTCGGCGTCGAGAGAAATGAGCGCGCCCTGTATGGGCTCTTCATCGAGAAGCCGGAATTCGGCTTCGTCTGCGTGAAGGCAGCCGAAGGTCGAACAGAAGAGGAAGGGCAACATGGCCAGTGCATCCATTTTCATTGGATTGCCTTGATTAATCTGCAATGGGCTGACAGGCTTGCAGCCTGCCGCCACGAGTTAAAACTGGGCATTTGAGCCACCACACATCACGGGGCGTTCTCTTCCGCTGCGAGCTTTCTGAAATATTCCTGGATCGCGTTCTTGTAATGATCCGGGAAGTCGCGGCCGAGGGCCTGGAGCATTCGCGCCCTTTCTTTCTCGGGCAGGTTACCCCAGGCGCTGGCGCCTTTGAGACTCTTGTTGTCGACTCGTCCGGCGCCTTTCCCGCGAAGCACACTCGAATCAGCGGCAGGTGCCCCCTGGCCGCCAGGTCCTGGTTTGCTACCGCTCCCTCCTCCTCCGCCACCACCGCCGCCGCTCTGGTTCTCGATCTTATCGATCATCTTGTCGAGCCTGGCGATGATCTCCTTTTGCTCTTCTTTCACCTTTTCGCCTACCCGGTCGAGGGACAGCCGGCGTTTGACGTCATCCATGCTGCGGGCCAAATGTTCGAGGCCGTCTTCGTCGAGGTACTGAAGATCGAGCAGGAGAATTTCAGCCACGGCCTTGTAGCGTTCAGGGCCGCCTTCGATGTCCTGAACGATGCGGGTCAGCGTGTCGATGGCGTCGTCTTTGTGCAGAAGCCCAAATTCTGAGATGGCCCGGAAGAAGAGGAATGCGGCCGGATCGACCGATTCGTCCACCTCGAGGTCTGCGTAAACCCCCAATGCTTCATCATAATGTTGGACACGCGTCAGATAACGCGCTGCCTCGAAACCGACGTTGGTGGCAAGGAAGGGACCTGCTTCTTTTTTCAGCAGAGACTGAATGCCTTTGAGAACTTCTCCGGTTTCTCTGCTCTGCATGCTGTCTGCGAGGGCCTTGACATCTTTATGGGTCGAGCTGAATGCCTCGAACAGATTCTGAGAAGTCGATTTGCCGCTCTGCCAGGCGACATCCTTCTGATCTGCATCTTTGGAACGCTCCTTCAGCCATTGAGAGAATCGAGCTTTGACCTGTTCAGCCGTGGGCGCCTTGATGGGCTCGGGCTGGCGAAGAAACTGTTCCTGTTGGGCGGGCAGATCGATCTCGTACTGCTCTTGCGCCGTAATCAGTGCAGGGATGAAGATAAGGCCGATCAGCGATTTCATAATGCTCCTTATTTGTTTTTACCGGTGGCCAGGTCGGTCGTGACTCTGACGATTCTTTTCTCGCGGACGGACAATTTCTTAATGGCCTCGCGAATTTCCGGAGTCAGGTCCTTCTGCGATTCCAGCAGCTTCGAAACGCGATCGGTTCGGTTATTCACTCGAATCTGCATCGAGCGAATCATTTTCAACTCGGCCAGCAATTCGATCAGCGCCGGGTCCTGTGGGGTGCCGTCCTGATCCTGCTTGCCGGACTGCTGTGCGGAGTTCTGGCGCTCCTGCTGAAGCGCCTCGATCATTTCCTCGAGCGCTTTCACGATGTCGATCTCCACCGATTGAGTGAAATCGCCTGTATTTGCTTTTGCGAGAAGGGCGGCCACGGTCTTCATGTCTTCGCGTACTTCCATGATCGCTTCCGGGAATGCCACAGCCGTGCCTTCTTCTTTCAGAATGGCAAGCGCGGCGTTCGCCTGGTTCGCCAGGCCTGTTTCTACTTTGGAAAACGTCACCGCTTCCAGTTCTTCCGTTCGAGTGCGTTTTTCTTCAGGTATCTCTGAAAGCCGGACCGTGGCTTTGTTGATCACTTTCTGACGCTGCAGCATCCGGTGAAGGCGGGCCTCCAGCGCGGCCAGGATGGCGTCGCGCTCTTCCTCACGCAGTTGGCGGAGAATTTCTTCCAGCTCACGCCTTGCCTGCTCGAGCTTGGACAGGGCTTCCTTCTGGTCTTCCGCCGCGTCGTCACTTTTCTCTTCGTCGAGATCCTCTTTGGCTTCTTCCATCTCTTCGGAAGCCTCCTCAATCTGGCCTGCCCCCTCTTCGCCCGATTCCTCCCCACTCTCGCCCCCAGACTGTCCTTTCGAGCCCTGGCTCTGTGAGCCTTTCGAGCCCTGGCTTTGAGACCCTTTTGAGCCCTGGCTCTGAGACCCTTTTGAGCCCTGGCTTTCTGAGCCTTTCGAGCCCTGGCTTTGAGAGCCTTTCGAGCCTTGGCTCTGAGAGCCTTTTGAGCCCTGACTCTCCGATCCCTTCGAGCCTTCGCTCTCGGAACCTTCCGAGCCCTGGCTCTCCGATCCTTTCGAGCCTTCGCTTTCTGAGCCTTTCGATTCCTTCCCTTTGCTCTCTTTGCCAGACTGTTCGCCGTCGCTGTCCTCACCTTTGACATTCTTGGCGAGTTTTTTTGAACGGTTCGAAAGCTTCTTCTGACGCCGCGCAAGATCGGGAGTCTCAGAAATCCTGTCCTCAGTCTCAGTCTTCAATCGTTTCTGCTCCGCTATGATCCCGTCGAGTTCGCGAATCTGTGCCTTGAGTTTCTCGATCTCGTCCCTCAGGCGCTGTCCGCGCTCGCTTGAGAGCAACAGATTCAGTAGCGAGGACAGATCCTGTCGGAGCTCCTTCTGATTTTTTGAAGCGGTGCCGAGCTTGCCCACGTGCAGAAGCTCCACGAGTCGGGTGAACTGCAGCTCGATCATGTCTTCCTTTGACTGAGAAATCGCTTTGAGCAGTACTGCGGCCCGGTTGGCATCTGCACTGCGCAGGGATTCGGCCATCCGCAGCATTACTTTCTCAAGACGTTTGAATTTCTCACTGACCATCTCCTGGCGGTTGGCAATCCCATCCTCGTCAGTCGGTGCGGATTCTTGTGCGTTCAAACCGGCGAAACTGAATCCGCCCATGACAAACAGGAAAGTGAGTATGTTTCGGTTCATTTGAGGAGCTCCCTGATTCGTTTTTTTCGAAGCTCTTTTGTCTCTCCGTCAATCTTCTTCTGAAGCTGGATGATTCCCCGAAGCAGTTCAATAGCTTCGTTAAAATCCTCCATTTCCAGCATGGCGGCGAGGACTTTTTCCATCTGAGCGATGAGCATCATAACGGATTCTGACGCCTCTTCCGCAATTGGCACCTGCCCGTGCTGTTTTTCCAGGGAGGCCGACAGGGCCTGAACGGTTTCCAGCATCGCCGGAAAACTGTTGGCGCTGATGTCGGACAACGGAATGCAGATGCCCTGGTCGAGGCGTCTGAGCAGTTCTTCATTTTCAATGCGATTATTCTGGATCTCGAGAAGGATGTCATTGAAAGACTGGGAAATCCCTGCTACTTCGTTCTGATTTTTTCGGCCGCCGATTAAGACTCGATCCGAATATAATTTGAGATTGGAGAGATCGGGTTTTTCAGTCTTGAGCTCGGTCTTGATGAATTCAAGATCGCCGTGGGATTCTCTGAGCTCCTCCAGGGCCCTCTCAAAGCGGCGGCGAAGGTTCAATTCACGGGCGCCGATCTGTGAGAGCAACTCATCCAGTGTCACGATTTCAAATGTGAAAAGCTTTGAGCTTCCCTCTTTCGGACCGGCCAGAGTATTTCCGTCGCTGGCGACCACCTGCAGTTGCAGTTTCTGGCCGGGCTTCAGCTTCAGGTTCAAAACATCAAACGGTTCTCGGAGCGGCATCTCTTTAAGTTGGGTCGAAGGCAGCCGAATGGCCTTCTCCAATTTTTCACTTTCATCGACCTGGTAGCGGAATCCGGCCGTCGCGATCCCGTACTCATCCTTAATCGACCCCGAGAAGGGGACAATCGCCTGAGGCGTGATGGACTGCCGAATCCCACGAAGGCTGGCATCAATTTCAGGCGCGCGATCCGGGCGGGCGATCAGGGTCAGTTGGGCCGCCTCTCGATTCTCAATGCCGTGGCCGTCGCGGAGGACGATCCCCATATTAGTGTTTTCATCGAGAGTGAACCCGAAGCTGAATTCACTCTCCGATTGTGGAGCGAATTCATGGCTGGCCTTGCCCAGCAGGTAACGAATTTGAGCGAGTTTCTTGTTGGCGCGGCCCTTGAATTCCAACTCAGTACCCTGGGGCAGATTGTAGACGAGGGAATTGGCCTCGATGGTCTCGTTGGTGAGGCCCGTGTAGGGCGGGTACCGGCAGAGGATTTTCAGTTCGGTGAGTGTCGGCGGCGGCACCGTCTCGATGACAAACGGTCCTTCGAAATCATCGCCGCCGCGGACCTCGAATTCGACCGGCTCAAGCAAGCCTGCGAAGCGATGGACAAATTCCGCTGCGTGGTCGCCATCTGCCTTCATACCGACCTTAACCAGATAGGCGCGCCCCTTGCTGCGTGATTTCATCATCCGATAGCGAATCTGAACTTTGGAGGGGATTCGCTTTCCGCCGGCGAGCACCTTGACAGGAAAATCATCCCCACGAGCAATCAGGATGCGGCCGTCTTCGAAACCGGGGATCTGCAAATCGGTCTCGTGCGGCCATTCTGTTTCAGCGGAAAGCATAATATTCCTTTTAAACCAGATGCTCGCAGAATCCTTCGCAGCAAATACAAAAATCGTCCACGAGACCACTAGCCCGATTCCCAGCGAAAAGATCTGGTAAAGTCGTCCATAATCCAGCAGATGCGAGGAGCGCACTCCCTCTACCGCATTTTCGGCAGACTGCATGGCCTGCCTTGCCAGCGCGTGTGAAAAGGTCTGGTCGCCCTCGGAAATGCTCTTTTCCAATTCCAGGGCGGAGATCAGGCGCCCGCCGAGGGCCGGAGTCATGCTTTCAATCGCGAGGGCGAGCTGTGAGAATCTCAGGTTGGCAAAGAATCGGGGAATAAACGAACCAGCAAGAAAGATGGCCAGCCCAAGCACAGCAACGGCCAGGATGACGGTGCGAAATGCCGGCCTCATTTCCGTAGCGAAATCCAGGCCCAGGCTCAGCCAGCAGAACAGGGCGAGCCCTCCCAGAACTCTTGAGACGGTCTCGGTGAAAACGTAGAGCCGTATGCTGGCTCTAAGGCTTATCAGGATGGAATACAGGCGGCCTTGCAGCATGGGGACGTAATGAGTAATACGTTGAGTAAGGAATGCTCGATGCCCGATGAACTTGCTATATTACGGGGAGCCCAGTGAGGAGCAAAGGGTTAATGATAGATTTCGTTGCTGTCAGTTTGATTCATCGATTACGCACATGAGTTTCGCAGAACTTTCGAAAGTGAGTTTTTATGACTGCAGAATCTGAACTCTTCGATCCGGAATTCCTGGACCGCTTGCGCGCGCTGTTCTTCAAACTGCGTAAACGTCGGCAATTGAAGAAGAAGGGCATCCAGCCCACGCCTGCGCCGGGCTTCACCCGTGAGTTCAAGGACCATCGGCAATACACGCCTGGCGACGATTTCCGTGCGATCGATTGGCGGCTGTTTGCCCGGCTGGAAAAAGTTTTCATTCGCATCTTCGAAGAGATTCAGGAGTTTCATATCCACATTGTGGTGGACCGCAGCCGTTCCATGTTTGAGCCACATGAAGTGAAGCGGACCGTCGCTTTACAAATCTCGGTCGCTCTGGCCTATCTAGGACTGATTAATCAGCATCGGGTTTCATTGATGAGCATGTCGGAGGAAGTTCAGCGCGAGCTTCCTCCACTCAAGGGGCAGGGCCACATCCACAGCGTTCTCAAGACGCTGTCACAGATCGAATTCGAAGGCGTGACGGACCTGACCGGTGCGCTGAGCCGATTCCGCCCCGGCAAGGATCGCCGCGGGATCATATTCCTTATTTCCGATCTGTTCGGGCGGTCACCCGAGCTGTCGTTTGAGGCGCTTTCGGCGGCGCATTCGTGGGGTGCGGAAACGCATGTGATCCATGTGTTGCATCCCAACGAGTTGCATCCAGACCTGGAAGGCGAAATCCAACTGCTCGATGTCGAGACCCGCGAATTGCGGCGGATGTGGCTGACCAAGCGAGAAATGTCCCAATACGAGAAGACCTTCGAGGCATACATCCAGGAAATCAAGCAGGCATGCATGCGGCAGCAGCTCAATTACATGACATGGACGACGGACGATTCTTTCGAGGATATGTTCCTGACCTTGCTCTCGCGAGGGAGCGCGCTGGCGGGCAAGTGAAAGGGCGCAAGTGCTCACATCTCCCGTCACTTAGAACATCGCTCGGCGACGCGCCTCTGCCAATTTGCCGATCACCGCTTCTGCTTCCCGATAATTGGGGAATCGCTTTTCATCGGTCTTGAATGCTGCCGTGTGTGCAAACCTCTTCCCGCCGACAATTCGCAGTCCGTGTTTCTTGTGAAGGAGCTCGTGATACATCACAAACTCCACCACGGATCGAGGCACGTCCGGACTGTCGAGCGTGGAAGAGAGCATGACCTCGTCTTTGATGAACGAATAGTGTCCGAATTTCCGGAATGTCTCTCTCTGGCTCCAGCGAAGACGGGGCCGTTCGATATTGCCATTGAAAAAGGTGTTGTTTACTGATTCAAAAATCTCATCCATGTCGTATTCACGGCCCTTGGCGTTCCCTTCAGGCGGATCGAGAATCATCGACAGCTCGGTCGTGATTGCCTTGTAACTTTCGTGAATCTGGTAGTCATTGATCCGGCGGGTTACCTCTCTATCGCGATGATGGATACATCGGATCAGGTCCCGCAAAACATCATCGTCTGCGCCAAGGAAACCCACGTCGATCTGATAGAGACGCTTTCCTTGCCTGATCTCAGACATGTAGAGATAGCTGAGATAAGAAAGCTCAATAAAGGGCTCTCGCTTCTTCGGGGAGAACGAGGGATCCTGAGTGAGCAGGTAGTAGCGATGGACTGTTTCAATGTGAAGGCGCAATCGCTCGTCGGTGGACAGCAGTTTGAAGAATGCATACGCACGTCCGGTGCGGGCTTCCAGATTGTGCGGCCCCGCGTTGCGTCTCTCGAAAATCGATTCGAATTGTTCAGTCCAGTGCTGCAGCTTCGGGCCTATGACATCTACAGCCTGGTCCACCGCGTTGAGCGACGCGTATTCGTTCACACAGTGATGGAAGACCTTCAGGTTGTGCACCCCGTTGCGCACTTTGATCGTCTCAGGTTTTACTGGCGCCGGTCTCGAGGGCAGGTTTTCGAAATCGATCTCTTTAAGCCCGTAGTAAGCGCGGCGTGAAGGCGCGGGCAGGTGGTCGGGAGTCAGCCCGTCTGACGCGCAGATGGATTCGATCTGATGCAGCGTGTCAGACACCTGCCTCCTGAAATCTTCGAGACGGTTTTCCGGAACGCCCTGCTCAAGCTGTTCCTTGACCGTGCGGGCGATACGAACGATTCCCTTGATGCGGATCGAAGGCATGGGGACGCGAGAATTGAATGGTGAATGGTGAATGGTGAATGGCAAATTGTGATTACCAACCTTCTCTGGCTAACCCGCCGCTGCTTCCGACATGGCCTCTGTCACCAATCTTCGCTTCTCTTCCACGCGGAGGCATTCGTATTGGTTCTCGCGCATGAAGCGACCGGCAAGGGCGATGGCTTCTTTCTCGGTTATGAGGCCATCGTTGACCTCTCCTTCGAGGGCGTGAGTGAGCCACCTGCGGGCTTGCCAGGCGTAAGCGATGGCTGAGGCTGGATGCCGGGTGTCCCCACCAAAGATGAATATCTTGTTGGATGGAGCTGCGTGAATGAAGCGGCGAACGAAATCAGATGATGAATACGGATCGATGCTCCAGGCCCAGCAAAGGTCGGGATAGACGTTTGGGTAATGTTTGGCAAGAGCGACAAGCTCGTCGTTGTACGGATACGAAATGTGCATCAAAACGAACCGGGCATCGATGTACTTGGCGAGCATGTTACACATGTTGCCGCATCGGATGTAGTCCACCGGCATGCGGCTGTGCCCCGCGTAATAGCCAGTGTGGGTCTTGAAGGCCAGATCGTGATCGATACCAAGCTCGACGCCCCGTGCCCAGCACCAGTCGCCGAGGCAGAGACGGTCTTCTTCACTCTGCTCCTTCGGATTCGAGAGATACGCATTCAGCGCGCTTTCTGCCTCAGTGTCGCTGCGGTCATACCACCGGAGAGTCCGGCCGTAAGCGTGCTGTGCCTTGATGGCGATGGCGCAGCGGGCGTATTTATCGAACACCGCCCCCATCGCATCTTTCAGCGTTTTCAGGTCGGTCACTTCAATGCCGGTCTCTTTGGCCAGGGCACTGAAATCGGGATTGCCTCCACAGAATGAAGCCCACGAAAGATCGTAGAAGAAGAAATCAGGCCCGGATTCATCGGGCAGGCAGGGCCAGGAGAAATCGTCCGTCTGCACGTGATCCAGGTTGCCCATCTCGCGCAGCATCGCGTGGCGCTTGCCCGGTCCGAGCCACTGCTGGTGGAGTTCTTGCGCAGAATCGAGAGTGTCCGGCGTGATCTCTTCCATCTTGTAGAGATGTCTTGCGATGTAGAGCACCGCTTCGCCATACCCGGTGTGTTTGGATGCTTCCCATGCTTTTCGAATTCCTTCGAAGCGGGTCTTGATATCCGGATCATTTGAATCGGTCAGCGCGTTTACTGCATCAGGTTTCGCTCCCGCGACGATGAGATCGGCCGTGACGTAATTGGCAAAAAGGTTCTGCAGAATGTCTGGCGGATTGTCGATGTAATCCTGTTCTCTGCACTGGTGTTCGTGGGAATCGACGAGCGGGGTCTGTTGGATGTATTGGGCGAGTTCGCTGGACATGGGATGAAGGAAAGATGATGAATGAAGGGAACGATTGTTTTGAGGGGCGAAGATTGGATGAATGAGCAGCGGCTGTCAAGGAGGGTGTTCAGTGTGAAGAGGATTGAAGATTCACGGGATTCAGGGCCCAGGATTCATGGGATTCTGGATTCTGGATTCTGTCGGTCCAGGCTTTACGGGATTCAGGATTCAGCGGATTCGGGATTCACGGATTCGGGAAGGGGAATTCCTGCTGACCGCTTTTCTTTTTCTGCTGTCCCATAGTGTTGCGCTCCCAGAATACGCCGCCGGAGTAGCCCTGGATGGAGTCGTCGGATTCCGCCATTTCGAGTCGTTTCCCTGCGAGGCAGCAGTAGGTCTCATCCAGTTCGATACCGAAGAATTGGCGACCGAGTTTGCGCGACACAACGGAAGTCGTCCCTGAACCGAGGAAAGGATCGAACACCACATCTCCTTCGTTGGAGCTTGCGAGAATAACCTTGGCCAGGAGCTTCTCCGGTTTTTGCGTGGGATGATCGGTGTTTTCAGGCATCGACCAGAACGGGACCGAGATATCCGTCCAGAGATTTGAAGGGTGCGTCAGACGGGTCTGGCCGTCGGAGCTTTCATCCCAGTCTTTCGGGACACCGTCCACTCGATACGGAGCGACAACCCGTCGGCGGATCTTGACTGCGTCGACATTGAAATTGTAATCGTTGGAGGCTGTGCAGAACCAGATGTCTTCTGAGCTGTTCTTCCAGTTCGTCGTGCTGCCGCGCCCCTTCTCACGTTCCCAGGTGATGCGATTGCGTACGATGAAGTGCCTGCTGGCCACTCGATGGAGCGAGGAAGAAGTCAACCAGTCGCCGCAGAAATAAATGCTGCCGTTGTCTTTTAGAATGCGGGGCAGGTGCTGTATCCAGGATTCCAGCCAAACCTCATATTCTTCAGGTCTGATCCGCTTGAACTTCCGCTCGTTGAATGTCTTCGAAAGATTGTAGGGAGGGTCGACAAAGATCAGATCAGCCGAATTTTCGGGCAGAAGTGGCAGCGCCTCAGGAGTGTCCTGGCAGATGGTGCCGCCCAGAATCTCGCCGAGAGTGGCGGGAGCATCCAGGTGCAACAGGCGTCCGCGATAATGCTCGCGCTCGCGTTCGGAAAGCTCGATGGTCTTGTTGAGCGGGGAACGTTTCCTGGTGCTTGGCATGGCTGCATCAAACTACACGTGCGATGTCGTTAATCCAGCGGAATTGAAGATCGCGACGAGCGGCATATCTGACAACCCACGATAAACTGCCGTCCATGCAAAACGAACCACTCATCCCGCCGGCAGCTCCTCTTTCTCCGCATTTCTGCAAATCGCTGCTCATTCATAGCGTCGCGTTCGGGCTGATTTTCTTTTTGCTGGCACGCGAGCGTCAGGCGATCGTCCAGCAGGAACAGGCGGTCATCGATGATATTCGTGCCCAGGAAGAGCGATTGGAAAGAGCCGCACAGGAGGCCCAGGAAGAGGCGGTCAAGGAAATGCTGCGCAATCAACTTAAGGCCGAGTTCGATACGCTGCTCGAAGATGAGCTGAATGACGAAGCGGAAGAAGAACTCTCTGCGGACATTTTTGAAGACATTGACGCAAGGATTGAAGCCCTCGATGACCTCAGCCAACTCACCGCCGAAGAGATCGATGCGCTGCTCGAACAGCTCCGCAACGCGGCTTTCGAAAAGATGATGATGGATCTGGAGGAGATGCAGAAGGAGATGCTGATGGCCCAGGTGCGGCAGTATGTCCGGAGCAATGTGGCACCGCAGATTAAGAATCGCATCGAATATGAGTTCCGGAATCGAACCGGTGAAACCCTCCGGAAGGAAGCCGAGGCCAAATCATGGGAAGAGCGCAAGGAACGCCTGGCCGATGCAAAGGAGGAAATTCAAAAAGCAGTGAAAGAGCTGAAAGAGCTGAAACGTGCCGAATCGGAAGTGTCCGCGCCGGCCTCCAAATCTGATTTCAGCAAAGCCGCGAAAGAGCAGCAGGAAGCGGCGGCCCAGGCCCCCAAAGCGGGTGAAGCAGTAAAGCGCGCCCTCGAAACGGTCGAGAAGCAGAGCCCCCGACTGGCCGAGTCAGCGAAGAAACTGCGGGAAGGCGGCCGCAGTGAACAGACTGCCGAGATGATTCAGAATGCGCAGAAGGCCATTAAGAACGAAGACAGAAAGGTAGCCCGGAAAGAGGTCGACAATGTCATCAGAAATGTCGACCGGCAAATCCGAGATCTTGAATCAGTCTCCCGGGGTCTCGATTCAGATACGCGCAGCCGTTCCGCTGATGAGATTCAAAAGGCAGTGGTCGCAGAAGCGTTGAAGAAGGCGGAGAACGAAATCCGCGAGGAGGTGAAAGAACGGGTCAAGGACAAGGCCATCCCCATCGCCGCGAATAAGATTACAGATGCGGTCGAGAAGGACCTGACCAGGCTGCATCTGAATCAGGATGAATTCAAAGATTTTTTGAAGAAGGACATCTCCAGAGCGCTCGATGAGGAACTGACAAAGACACCGGTCGATGCACAATCAGCTCTCTCACGCACGAGGGATTCATTCGATGCCCTCGACCTTAAACACATCGAGGAAGCCCGCGAAGAAATCTCGAAGGTCATCAAGAAGTTCGAGGCCAGCGGGGCCGAGCAGAGCGAAATCAAAGATGAGGTGACGAAGGAAAACGCCGATGCTCACAGCGAGCAGCAGCGCGAGCTCGCCATCCGCATTGGGGACGAACACGAGGAAGCACTCGATGCCCTGACCGGCGCGCGGAGCGTCTCATATACCGTCGACCGCCATATCGATAAAGCCGTGACTACCATCGAACGCAGCCCGGCTCAAAAGAAGGCGAATGAGGCAGAAGAGCATCTAAAGGCCAATGAGAACGAGCAGGCCCAAGCCAGGGCGGAAGAGGTGTCCAAAGACATCGAGAATTCCGTGAACCAACTGAAAGCTGTTGATGCCCAGCTCGCGAGCGAAGCCGGAGCCGCAGCCCAGATGGCGGAAGCCGCAAAACGCCTGCAGGAGCTTGCAGGTGAAGAGATCGATGCCGCGGCCGAAGGCGTTTCGAGCGCACTGGCGCAAGCTGCTCAAGAACACATTCCTGGCGAAGTCGAGCGCGGCGCGAATGCGGTCAGAGTGCAAAGCCCTCTGGGCACGGGTACGGCCGAGGGCCTGGGTGAGGTGACGGGCCTGAAAGAGAAACTGATGCAGGTTTCAGAGAACCTTGCCGAAGGCCGCGGAATGGGTCTTGGTGAGTTGCCAACTGCCGGGCCGCCAGGTGGTGGCATGGGCCCGGGCATCGGCGTCGGGCTCAGCCCGTACGGTCTCGGTTTGGGCCGGAACTGGCACGACCTGTTCCGATTCAATCGTGAGGCATATGAGGAGTTTATCAAAGACCTCAGAGACCGGGTCGACCCAACAGATTTCTATGCCGAAGTCGAAGAGGACAACGGTCCCGAAACAGTCGCTGCGGAATCCGACGATCTCGGCGCGGCTCGTATTTATGTGGAAACTATCCCGGTTGATGAATCTGAGCCGGACAAAGAACGGACAGTGCCCGAGCCGACATTTAAGACCAAAGCCTTTGGCGCGGCCGCAATGGTGCAAGCTCCTATCACCATCGATGGGGACCTGTCAGACTGGGGAGAGCTTCGACATCCCATCCAGTTGATGTATCGAGGGCACAGCCCGAACAAGATCAAGAATGGCCCCAAAATCTACATGCGGTGGGATCCCGAGGGGCTCTACTTCTGTTACAGGATTCTCGATCCGACAGGAATTCAGAAATACAAACAACACGCCTGGATGGGTGACGGTTTCGAAGCGTGGATCGACATGGACAACAGCCGGCTCAAATTCATGGAGACGAGTAAGACCTCTCATCAGTTCTGCTTCATGCCGTTTGGTGTGACTGGGAATCCCAAGTCCACTTTTTCTGAAGTAGGGCGAGGTCTCCGAGGGCTGGATCGTTATACAAATTATGTGGACAGCAGAAAGCAGAAGGGCTTCTCTGCAGGTAAAGTCATCCCGGGTGGCTATCAGGTCGAGGCATTCGTGCATCGCCGAGCGCTCGCCAGACCGAGCCTCATACCCGGCCGTTATCTGGCCATGAATTTTTCCATTAATCTCACCAAAGAGCGAAAGGATCAGATTCAGTGGTCTGCCACCAAAGAAATCCTTTCTTACAACAAACCTGATACCTGGGGAGACCTGCTTCTGCTGGGCTCAGATGGGAAGGCGCGGCTGGCTGCCATTCGCACCGATGAAGACCGTGAGGGCATCGTGCCCGGTGACGTCCTGGAGTTTGAAGTGACGGACCAGGACATGAATCTCAATCCTTACAAACTGGATCGGGTCTCCGCTGAATTGCGGGTGAAAGGCCCGGGCATCTCGCTGTTCGTAGTGCTGAAAGAAACCGCCAGAAGTTCGGGGATATTCAGCGGCTCGGTGGACACTCAACAGTATTTCAAACCAGTCCGAGAAGCCGTGCTCAACCTCAGGAGTGGCGACACCGTACGACTGGTTTACCATGACGTTCGAACGGAATTTGGCGAAAAGAATCGCAAAGCGTTCGCAGATCTGAGTATAGGTTACCCAATGGTTCGGATCGGAAAGAATTGAGAGTCTGGTTACTCAGATGACCGTCAACCCAATCCCTTTACCAGCCTTCACCCATCGGCTTATCAGGGATGTGTGGCAACTTGTGATCCCATAAAATGCCCCGCCATTTAGAGGGCAGGTCATTACCCAAAGCCAGGTGAGGCAGGCTGGCCGCCGACACCTCTAAGAGCCCAATCAAAACATCACCAGCCCGCAATTCGGATGTGTGCACCATGTCCGGACCTGGATTTTATGGAGGAGAATTTGTCTAAACCAGAAATCGAAGAATTACAGGAACCAGATTCACCGGATTTGGATCTGCCGCAGAATGAGGAGCAGCGTCATTTCTGGACTCATGTAAACAGCGTTGTTTTTCTGGGTCTCCATCTCAGTTGTTTCGCTGCGATTTGGACCGGAGTGGATGCCACCGCCATCATCCTCTGCATTTTCCTGTATCTCATTCGTATGTGGGCCATCACCGGTGGCTACCATCGATATTTCTCGCATCGCTCTTACAAGACCAGCCGAGCCTTTCAATTCGTCATGGCCTGGTTAGGCTCTTCGGCCGCTCAGAAAGGCGTCCTCTGGTGGTCCGCTCATCATCGCCATCATCATGATTATTCCGACCTGGAGAATGACCTGCATTCTCCCCGCCGCGATGGATTCTGGTGGTCCCACGTCGGATGGATTCTTTCATCCGAATACCTTGATACCCGTTACGACAGGGTCAAGGACCTGGCCAGATATCCGGAACTCCGATGGCTCAATCGACACCACCTCGTGCCCGTTATTGCGTTGGCCGTCCTCTGCTGGCTGATTGGAAGCTGGTCGGGGCTCGTGTGGGGATTCTGCGTCAGCACAGTGCTCTGCTGTCACGTTACCTTCAGCATCAATTCCTTGACACACATGTTTGGTCGCCGGCGTTATGAGACGACCGACGACAGCCGAAATCACTGGCTCCTCGCGCTCATGACCCTGGGCGAAGGCTGGCATAACAACCATCACTACTACCAGACCTCGGCCCGGCAGGGCTTTTACTGGTGGGAGGTCGATATCACTTTCTACACCCTCGTAGTGCTGAATCGGATAGGCATCATCTGGGATCTGCAATCACCATCCGAAAGGGTGATGAACTCAAATCGAGTGGCTGCCTGAAGAGATTGGGAGAGTTTCCTTAACAAGAAAGCCGCAGGTCAGACGACTTGCGGTTTCTTTTGTTCTGTCGGAATTCGTTCTGGAGTGCGACAACGGGCGCCGGCCCACAGTAGAAGGTCCGAACTGCACGAGATAGCTACAGATCCAATTCCAGCGGAAGCGGGATGGACCGGCCATTCGCCATACTGCGGGTGACGGCCTCGACGAATTCCATGTACTTTACGCCGTCTTCGAAACAAGTGTGGGTGATGACTTCGATGCCCCGGATGGCGCTGATGAACTCTTCCTCTACTCGCCAACCTCCCTGTTCGTCTGCAGGGATCTCGATCGCCTGCAAGTCGTCGTCGCCCTTCTTTCCACCATAGAGTTCACCACCAAAGAATCTCAGCGTTCCCTCGCTGCCGAACAGGTAAACGCCGCCGCCCTGCATCAGACCGTTGACGGTCGATTGCTGCACGTGCAGTTGCGCGCCGCAGGCCATGTCAGCAATCACATCCAGATGCTGAGGAATTCGGACGGGCCGCATCAGCCCATTTTCATCCTTGCGCATCGTCACGTAGGTCTTCCCCTTTGCCATGACACTCGTGGCCTCGCCAGCCCAGCGAAGGACGGCTTCGTAGTAGATGCCGAGCGCCTGGATGTTGTAACCGCTGTAATCAAAATTCATCCGCCAGTGCAGTCCTTCTTCCGTATCGAGGAAACCGCCCGCGTGATGGATGTCCACCGCGAGAATGTCGCCCAGAAATCCCTCAGCGATGAGGCGTTTGATGGCGTTGTCCACCTTCAAGGTCATGGGCGACGGCACAATCTGGGTCACGACGTCCGGGTTGGTCTGCGACGCATCGAGCATCATGTGGGCTTCTACCGCGTTGCGTGCCATTCGTGCTTCGGTCATCACATGTTTGCCCGCCTCGATGGAAGCGAGAGTGCAGCGGCAGTGCATGTACGGCCAGGTGCCGATGACAATCGCGCCGGTTTCTTCGTCATCGATTGCATCGCACCAGTTGTCATAGATCTTCGGAATGCCGAACTCATCGGCCACGCGCTGGGAGGAGTCACGAGACCGATTACAGACACCGACGATCTCCACGCCTTCGATAGCCTGGAGCCCGGGAATATGCCTCGAAGTCGTATTGCTGCCTGCGCCGATAATGCCGATTTTGATGGTGTCACTCATGGGGTCTCTCCTTGGGTCCTGATGTGTTGATTTGTCCTGAATCTTGAATCCTCTGAATCCTGATTCCCGATCACATTTTAAGTTTTCTCCCCGACGCTTGGCAATCTCCTTTGTTTTATTCAGACACCTTTATAACCTATGCGACCATCCAAGTGAGCGCCTGTCCTTCATGAAAGAGTCCCTTCGCAATCACTTCAGACGCCAGGCTCTGGTCAACGAGAGGCCCCCTCCGAAATGGATTCAGGGCATTCCTCTTGGCAATGGTGATATCGGCGCGATGCAGTGGGGCGGCCCCAATCAGATTCACTACACCCTGGCGAAAGGCGATTTCTGGGACTTGCGTCTCGATGACATCGACGATGAACGCTTTAACTGGCCGTTCCTCAAACAGTGCATCCAGAGCGAGAACTGGGAGACCTTTGACGAAGTCTGGGCACAGCTCAAAGGCGTCGAGGATATCACCCCGACCTTTCTGCCGGTAGGAAGGCTGACTCTCGATTTTGATCTCCGGGGGCTGGAATGTTCTTTCAACGAACGTCTGAACCTCTATCGCGCGCACTCAGAAAGGAAGCTGCGCCACCACCAGCGGCATATGGAGATCAGGGCCTTTGCTTCGCTCGAGCCTGATGTCCTGTGCATTCGTATTCAGAATCAGAATCTCGGACGTGCCCTGAAGGTAGGCTTCGAAAGAAAGCTGCTGAGCGGCGAGAACGATCTCGTCGAAGCCCTAGGCTACCCGCCACTGGCGGAGGTCACCCAGGATGGATGCGTGGGTTACGTTCAGAAGATCCCGAACTCAATGGCATGCGCAGTTCTCATCGCAGGCTATCGGGGAGACCGCAAAGTGGATTTCGAAGAATCGGAAAGCGGCCTGACGAATATTTCGATTCTCTCAAGCGCCCCCGTGTGGCTTTACGTGGTGATCGGAAGTGGTGAATCCAGGCAGGAGGCACTCGATGATGCGACTTCGAGGATGCAGGTCGCCGAGAGTTCCACCTCCCGGGAAATCTGGGACGGGCATCTGCAGCACTGGGAAGAGTTCTGGAACAAGTCCTGGCTTTCGATGAGTGACCGAAGGCTTGAAAACCTGTGGCACATGGAGCTCTACAAACTCGCTTCCGCTTCTCAGCCAGGGTCTCTGCCGTGCAATCTTCAAGGGCTCTGGCCGCCGGACAGCGCGGTGCCGCCCTGGCGGGGCAATTACCATTTCAACATTAAGACCCAACAGACTTACTGGCCCAT
>Ga0066834_10000405_pt1 | contig 20365 bp, 15 predicted proteins | sample ETNtaG_30_FD_66729 | JGI IMG/M metagenome (GOLD analysis project Ga0066834, IMG submission 66729) | Marine microbial and viral communities from oxygen minimum zone, Eastern Pacific Ocean - ETNP201306PF43B | ecosystem: Environmental > Aquatic > Marine > Oceanic | place: Pacific Ocean: Eastern... | reverse complement strand
GGTCAACCCGAAAAATGCTGAAGTTCTTCATCTGCTGGGCATGATTGCTTATCAAGTTGAAAAATATGACCTTGCTATTAATTTAATTAATCAGGCTATTGAAATAGATAATAGGCAACCAATATTCTTTCACAATCTTGGTCTAGTGTTAAAGGATCGAGGAGATTTGGAAGGCGCTATCCGTGTTTATCAACAAGTTGTCAGAACAAATCCAAAGGATTCTGAGGCCTATAACAATTTGGGTAATGTCTTACAGGAAAATAAACGATTTGAAGAGGGTATTACTGCATATCGTAAAGCTATAGAGATAAATTCTAACTTCGCTGATGCACACAGTAATTTGGGAGTAGCCTTAGTAAAACAGGAACGATTTGAAGAGGGTATTGTTGCATATCGTAAAGCTATAGAGATAAATTCCAACTTCGCCGATGCTTATTATAATCTTGGTAACGCACTTCAGAAAAAAGGGGACGTTAGAGACGCTATCCAAGCTTATCATAAGGTTCTCGAAATCGACCCAAATTACGCTGAGGCCTATAACAACCTTGGTGTTTTAGCTCAGGAAGAAGGTCAGATGGAGGATGCACTTAAATACTACCAATGTGCAATTAAAGTTAACCCCAACTATGCTGAAGCGCATCGACACTACGGTATGGCCTTATTGCTAACAGGAGATTTCCTTCATGGCTGGAAGGAGCACGAATGGCGGTGGCGTCGCCATAACATCTCATACCAGAAAAAGAGTTTCTCACAACCATGGTGGGATGGCTCAATTCTAGAAAGAAAAACTATTTTGGTTTGGACTGAACAAGGAGTAGGTGATGAAATCATGTTTGCCAGTATGCTAGATGACCTGCTGCAAATGAATGCCAATATCCTGGTGGAATGCGAACCTCGATTAGTTCCATTATTCCAACGTTCTTTCTCCCAAATCCAATTCTTTCCTCGGGAAAATCCATCCAACCCGAAATTACTAAATCCCAACATCGATTACCAAATACCTGTGGGTAGCCTGGGACAATGGCTCAGACAAGATGAAAGCTGTTTTAGAAAACCTCAACCATCCTATCTATTAGCTTGTTCTGATAAAGTATCAAAACTCAGAAGAAAGTATCAGGTTCTAGCAAAAGACAAATTACTCATTGGAATTTCTTGGAAAAGCACTAATCAACGTGTGGGAAAGATAAAAAGTACTAGCTTGAAAAATTGGACCACGATCTTATCACAACCGAACTGCTATTTTATTAATCTGCAGTATGGAGATGTCGATGCAGAAATTAAACAATACACCTCTGGCAGTACTATATATATAGATAAGGAAATCAATTCCTTGATGAGCTTGGATGATTTTACTGCTCAAGTTAGTGCCTTGGATCTAATTATTTCCACCTCCAACACCACAGTACATGTGGCTGGGGCCCTAGGGAAGGATGTTTGGACCTTGATACCCTACATATCAGATTGGAAATGGATGTTAACTCGGGAAGACACACCTTGGTATCCAACTATGAAGATATTCAGACAAAGTAAAATTGGGGACTGGGAAGGAGTATTCCTACGGGTTAACCAAGCACTAAAAACTTCTCAGGATACACATGGATACTGAATCTAAATTACAAGAAGGTATTGAATTACACCGAAACGGTCAACTACAACAAGCGGAACTAATATACCAGCAGATACTTCAAGTCAATCCGGAAAATGCCGAAGTTCTCCATTTATTAGGAACAATTGCCCATCAAGTTGAAAAATATGACCTTGCTATTAATTTAATTAATCAGGCTATTGAAATAGACCCTAATCAATCATCATTTTTCAATAACCTAGGTCTTACGTTACAAAAACAGGGAAGATTTGAGGAAGCCGTTCAAGCATATAAACAGACCATAGACCTAAATTCAGAATCCTCTGAATGCTACTATAACTTGGGAATTACGCTTAATGATCAAGGCAAATTGGAAGAAGCTATTCAAGCATACCGACAGGCTATTGAAATTAACCCTAACTACAGCAAAGCCTACAACAATCTCGGGTCAATATTAAAAAACCAAGGTAAGCCAGAGGAAGCTATTCAAGCCTATCGACAGGCTATCAAAAATAGTCCCAGCTATAGCGAAGCATATGACAACTTGGGAATTACGCTTAATGATCAAGGCAAATTGGAAGAAGCTATTCAAGCCTATCAACGGGCTATTGAAATCAACCCTAACCATATTGAAGCATGTAATAGCCTAGGTATCGCTTTCAAAGACTTAGGCAAATTAGAAGAATCTGTTCAAGCTTACCAAGATGCCATTAGAATTAATCCAAACCATGGGCCAACCCACAACAATTTGGGTAATGTCCTGAGAGATCAAGGCAAATTGGAAGAGGCAATCCAAGCCTATCAACAGGCTATTGAAATCAACCCTAAATTTCCTGAAGCGCATCATAATTTAGGAACATCTCTATTCCTAGCAGGAGATTTTAAAAATTGTTGGAAGCATTATGAATGGAGATGGAAATGTCCAAACACCCACCTCTCTCTCAAGGAAAGACATCTTCCTCAGACACGTTGGGAAGGTTCAGGACTAACTGATACTTCCATCCTAGTATGGGCTGAACAAGGAGTTGGCGACCAGGTTACATTTGCTAGTATGTTTCCTGATTTGTTACAAGCTGGTGCAAGAGTTACCGTTGAATGCGAACAACGATTGATTCCCCTGTTTAAACGATCGTTTCCCGAAATCCAATTTTATCCCCAGGAAAACCTTCCGCATACACAATTATTTGATACTAACATTAACTACCAAGTGCCTATGGGTAATTTAGGACGTTGGTTTAGGACGGATAGAGACAGTTTCACCCGGAACAAGCAATCCTATCTGACAGCTTGTCCGAAAGAAACGAAAAAAAGGAGAAGGAAATATAAGGAACTATCAAATGGAAGAATGCTAGTTGGCGTTTCATGGAAAAGTGCTGGTCCAGACCAAAGTTGGTCTGAGTCAAGAAGCATACCGTTAAATGACTACTGGATATCCGTACTCTCTAACCAAGATTGCTATTTTATTAATCTGCAATATGGCGATGTAAAACAGGAATTGGAGTTACTAAAATCAGAAACAGGTTTAATTGTATATAACGACCAAGATATCTGCACTTTTGAGAATTTGGACGGATTTGCCGCACAAGTTTTGGCCTTAGATTTGGTTATATCAATAGATAATACTACAGCTCACATAGCAGGTGCATTGGGACAAAAGGTCTGGACTTTATTGCCTCACATACCATATTGGCGATGGTTGCAGGATGTTGAAGATACGTTATGGTACAAAAACATGAGGTTATTTCGGCAGGATCGTATTGGTGATTGGTCCAAAGTTTTCCAGCAAGTTAGTATTTCGCTTCAACAAAACATAACAGGAAGCAGGTTATCATAAGTGTTGTTTTGTATTAGCGGAGCGAGACAACAGGAAGATAAAGGCCTGTTTCCGTACGTTGCCACCAGTTCCCTTGTCCCCATTTTGTTTCCCAATCGGTAAATTTGTAATCGTATAGTTTGGCCCGAATATAACGAGGAGGTTTATCTGAAAACGGATTTTCAAGCAACAGATCTAATACCTCTGGTGAACCTAGCAACAGTTTTTCCACAAACTTACCGAACCAAGGTGTACGACGATAATCACTTAACGCTGCGAACCACATTTGCCAATCGAGTCGAGGTTGGTGAGGTGCTACTGTTCGCGGTGGCCGGTCTAGATTCCCAGGTTTCCATCTGAACTGATATGCCTGCCATTTTTTGCCGTCATTGCTTCCTTCAAGAATAATCTCTGGACGTGATTTTGTCATGTTAGCAAAGAGACCATAACCGTTAACTATATGAAACGGCGCTGACCACCTTAATATTCTCAAGGAAAATGGTGGTAATCGCTCATATCGGAATAACATTCCCGACATTCGAATACAGCTTATTATCAGAACGAATACCACAAGTGTAGTGATCATCATTCTCCGGTAGTAAAATTGAAATTTTCCGCTAGTTTTTGTTCTTACTTCCACTTCTCTCATACTGTTTGGAAACCTAGAAGTTAGTTTTTTGGGGAGGATTCGCCGAAAATCAAGATCTGCAAATAACAAGAAGCATAAGCTTATAGTCAGTAAATTGAAGAAACAGTAATTCCCTGTTAACGCAATCAGGATTTGCAAAAGGATTAGTGTAAAACCAGCGAAAGCTCGGCATCGTCGAGGCAAAAACATACAAAAAGGTATAAACAACTCGATTCCGAACATGATGGATACAGAAAATTTCTGAAACCATTCCGGCAAGTGATGTATATACCATCCAATAGATGTAGGTAGAGGTTGTGTTTGGTAGTGATAATTAAGAGCTGTTAATTTTTTCCAAGTCTCATCACCGCTATTTAACTTCACATAACCGGAAGCAAACATTAAACGAAACAGTAACCATCTGTGAAGCCATAAAACTGCTGCTGAAGGCGGAGAATCACAAAACAATTTAGGAGTATTCTGGAATGGTGCCAGAAAAATCGCCAGGAACCCAGTTTCCAATAGCAATATATCCCATTGAAAACTCAAAAAGTCTTGACCTGCGACAACTAACGAAAGGTAACATAACCACAAACAGAACAATACTATAGGGGCCCAACAATTGCTGATCAATAATACAGATAGACATAAACCAATCCCACATACGAAGTGTAAAGCACTATCACTTCCATTTAACCAGAATATGGTTGGCCACAACCAATAGCGTTCATTCCCAAAATTGTCTTGGATTGTGCTCAAATAATCTTTGGTTGGTAGGATACCATTACTGCCAACCAAACCATCAATTTGCACCCACAAAGACAAAAATGCAATGAAGTAAATTAAACCAAGCGTCCGAAGGAATAACCATCGAGATATAAAATATGTCGGACTATTGGCATTGGTTTTCCCTAACCATCTAGTAAGTGTCGAAAGAAACCTGATTTTTCTTTTACTTACCATACTTTTTTAAATAACCTACTGCATATTAGTTACTTCAAATACTTTCATATAAAATGTTCAAATATGTTTGGAAAGACCATCACGTATAAATCCGACGCCATCGCAGTGATCTTGTTTCTACTTAGTCTTAAAGTAAGTAAACACAAAAAAATTGACAGCAAAGTAGAAGTCCCTAACATGGCAGGAATTTTAGCTGTAAAAGCGGTTTTTCCAAAAACCAAATAAAAAAAGAATAATTAGCAGCGAATACAGAGGATAATAATGGGAATCGGGATAGTTGATTTCAGGATATTGTAGTGGAGAGTAAAAATAGGAATACTGAATAAAATCGTTGGATAGGCCAGCAACTAGAACGACCCAAAAAGGAAAGTTAACTTTCAACCTGCCTGAACTTTAATCCAATTTCGAGCTCGTCCTTCTGTTAACCCACTGTCATAAGCTACTATTCGCAAACTCACCTTCCAAGACTTACCTTCCGGTGTTGAGATCGACTGTGTCCATGTTGGGTTGAATAGAGCCATTCCGTATCCACGAATGAACCAGGGGCCACTCACTCCTTCATCAAGAATGTGCATCATTACACCGAATCGTCCATGTCCCGAAAGTTCATTTTCATAGGCAACGAAATCAGATTCGTCTTCATGAACAACATCAACACCACCTACGCGATTATTATCAGCTAGCACAATTCCACCAGTAACGGGCAGCAATCTAGGTTCAACACGAATACCTATGCTACCGAATTTCGTCTGTGGATAGTCTACAATGCCATAGGTCGCTATCTTCTCACTCGTCATGTCACAAATTGTAGCATCTGGGGCTTTGTGGAAATTAACTGTACGAACTTCGTCAATGAGTGGTTCTTCGTTCTCATCCAGCCAAACATTTTTTAACCGAAATCTAATACCATGCTCATGTGGTTCTATATCGGGTGTTTTTGGGGCCTCGACACGCCCACCAAGAGGCCGAGGTTTGAATCCAGCATAATGCCAAAACTGTCCCTCACGCCCACCAACAATTACAGGACTTTGACCAACAAAAAAACCGTTATGAAAAGGATGATCAAAAGCATACTCTTGAATTACAGTATGCCCAGAAGGCGTATAAAACGGAAAGACCCATGAGCGTTGGGTGTTACTTCCAAAGCCACCGAGACACCGCCCACTTGCACTTTCAATAACCATATAGGTTCGTGCATTAAGGTGAATTTCAAAAGGTGAGTTCATTATTTGTTAACCTCCCAAGCTTTTTGATAATAAATGTTCGCTATTAGGATCAAATGACTGAATACGGTGCACGTTAAAATAGGACCGCCAATGATAAAGTATCATTGATCATTGGGTTTGATCGCTAAACGGCGAGAATATCCCTAACGCTGAACCCTATCTGTGCAATCCATATATACTTACCAAACACTGCTTGCACGTGAGTGTGTATACTGTTGGCCACTAAATATCGGTCATCCTCATCTCTTGCACTCATACCCAATTTTTTCAAGATTATTTCGAATACTTGCAACTTCGTCGTCCGGTAATTGGCGTAGCGGACGACGCATGGCCATTGAAGGAAACCGTCCCATAAGCCACCGTGCGCACTTCATTCGCTGGTGAGCATCACTACTAGGTTCCCCGAAGTTGTAGACGATACGGGCAAGCGGATCAACAAATTGTCGTGCTTTCCGTGCTGCTACCAAGTCACCGTTCAGTGCAGCATGGACAACCTCTACCATTAATTCTGGTACGAAGCCGGCAAAACCAATCAAAGCACCATCACAACCTTCGAGGAGTGATGCTAATAGATATTCGTCGTGACAAGTAATAATTGGAACATCTGGTGCTGCTTCTTTGAGTTGTTCATAATCCCAACGCCAACGCGCCATGTCACGAGTTCCCATCTTGATGCATACAACTTGTGGTATCTTTACAAGTTCAAGCATCTCTTTAAGGCTGTAACAAGCTTTTGTCCAAGCAGGATATTGGTGTACAATAATTGGGATGTCTGCTTCGGCAACATCTTGAAAGAAGCCTATAGCTGTTTGACTTGGACGTCCAAACCTGAGCCAATGGTGCGGCGGCATGAGTAATATACCATCGCCCCCAGCCTCCTTTGCAGCAAGTGCGTGATCAATCGCTTCCAGACTTCCCTCTGCACTGACACCTGAAACAACTTTCACTTTAGCACCAACAGTATTAGCAGTTATTTTAGTGATTTCCGTCCGTTCATGTGCTCTTAAAGACATAATTTCGCCGGTATGACCGTTACAAACAACGCCTTTGATGCCATCGGTGTCTGCGAGTTCACGCATATAGTTCGCTAAACCTTCTTCATCAATTGATTCATCTTCTCGAAATGGGCAAAGCGTAGCGGGAAACACACCTGCCCATGGGTGGTATTGCCAATCCATTAGTACTGATTCCTCCAGTATTTAATCAAATTTTTCGCCGGATAGGTTGCCTTTACATGAAACAACAACAAAAGACCCTCCGGCGAGTCCATCGAACTAATTATATTGTTTAGTTACTTTGGCCAAACTCTGCTTAGCATACATTTCTTAGTCATAAACTCCACCTTGGTGGTAATGCTTCGCCACCCCGTTTACCAACAAAATTGGCATCTTGATGAACTAGGAAGTCAAGAATCTGTTTAGTTAAGGACTCTCTAATATGGGTATAATCTCTATCAGTCCACAGACTGTTTTCTTCCCCAGGGTCTTGCTGCATGTCGAAGAGCTGACCTTCCGTATTATTCGCCGTATTGTACAGGTTCAGTTTGAATCGTTGGTCGCGAATCATCGTCGCATGAACAGGAGGATCGAAATAAGGGGAATTCGTGTTTCTCCCACCAAGACTGCTATTGCGATAAACACAGTATGCAGCATCGTGTGTAACCAAAAATTCGCCCTCACAAAATGGGACCAGGTTAATCGCATCTGGCATAATCTGTTGTAATTCGCTCCTGCTCATCCCCGCAGTTCCAAGGATTGTGGCGGAAAGGTCGTGTAGTTGGACGATTTGCGGTAGTTTTTTTTCACCGCTAAACCTACTAGGCCACCGCATCAATAGTGGTACACGCACACAAGCATCATAGAAAAATCCCCCCTTTGTCGTCTGAAGTCGATCACCAAGCATATCGCCATGGTCAGAAGCAAAAATCACTAGCGTGTTTTCGGCGAGACCTTTTTGTTCTAGCGCTTTTAGCACGCGACCTACCTCGAGATCAATTAATGCAATCGAAGCATGGTAGCCAAAGCGCATATTCCTCAATTCTGATTCTGACAACTTACGTGAATTTCCACCTTCAATTGACAGACGTTTAAGTATTGGCAGAGTATCTTCGAAATCGCTTTCCAAGACGAACGGGTCAGGTATATTGGCTTGGTTAATCAGATCTCCAATTTCCAGTGGGTAATCTTGATAAGGATTGTGCGGATCAAATACACTCATCATACCGAAGAACGGCTGATTCGCAGATGCATTATTAACATAATCTATGGTTCGCTCAGCAGCCCAATGTGTCATATGCACTTCACGTGGGATATGCAATAACTCTTTGCCTTCACGACACAACCTATCGTAGAATTCCGGATCTGTCTCCTTTAGCCATTTAGCATAACCGTTAAAAGGGGAATCGAGGTGGATAGCATGATCTAAACACCATTCATAGACATCAAATCCATCATGCGGATGACGTTTTTCAGCTTCGGTATATCGGCTGCACACATGCAGTTTACCAAATAGCGCAGTATGATAACCTAATCGCTGAAGGTGTTCTGTGAACAATATCTGATCCTCAGGTAGATTGTCGTACAACTGATAGACTCCATGACCAGGTAGGTGTTTTCCCGTCATCAAGCTTGAACGAGAAGGGGTACAGATAGGATTATTGACATAACAGTGCTCAAAAAGAGCCCCATCTGTAGCTAATTGGTCCAAGTTGGGTGTATGTGCAGCCTCAAATCCATAACAACCAAGGGAATCAAATCGCTGTTGATCAGTCATGATTAATAAAATATTGGGTTGTAACATTAAAGTTCCTTCAGATTTTTGCCTGCGCAGGAGGAAGTGCCTTCAACCACTCCAGATTGAAGGCATAGTGCTGTTGGCTGCTGATGAGGTGAATAATGTCATCTTCTGACTGACATGCTGTTAGATAGCCACCAGGTTCCGCAGTATTCAAATCCATGGTAAAAGGACGTTTATCCATGGTTTCGATTTCCCGGCCTGCCCCATCATCAGTAATCAAACGAATATAAGGCCAAGTTTCTCCTTCATCAAAAGAGACAGCTGCGAACAGACCAGTTACCAACCGTTTTTTTTCGGTTTCGTCGATGATTGGCATGTATTCAGGTTCTTTGCGACTACCAGTGAAAGAAGCGAAGAAGAGTGAGCCTTCGTTCAATCGCATCAGCACTGGGCGCTGCCCACCGCCAATTGGTGGGAACATACTTGGATGGTAATCCCATGTTTCCCCCATATTGTCGGAGACACTTTTGGGCATTTTTCCTTGGATATCGTTGCCACGTCCAAATGCCATAAGTCGACCGTCTGTAAGTTGTACAACACCTGCATGAATACCTGCAATAGAGCCGTTGGACAGAGTCCAACTTTGACCGTTATCTCGACTTATCCATAGAACCGAACGGCTGCCAGGGGCATCGGAGACAAACACGATATCCCCTTTCTCTGTAATGAACTCACAGGCCACCGGCTGACTTGGGACCCCGCGTTCGGGATTAACAAACCAAGCCTTGGACCACGTGACGCCGTTGTCTACAGATGTTCGCATAATCAGGGCTAATCCACCTTTTTTGTATCCCGGTCCAGCAGAGATTCCGTTGAAATGGTATAAGGTTCCTGTATAGTCACACATCAATGCTGGCGCATGGTCATTCCGGTCAGGGGCATCCCAAAACAGATCAGCCTCATCCCACTCTTCCGCTCCATATCTCAGTCGACTCGCTGCCAGTGCTAATTCACGACCAGGTTCCCTGAAGCAAGTGTACCAGATGGCTAGGATGTCACCATTGGGACATCTGGCAATAGCTGGGTCATGGTTGTGCTTTGAATACAGGGGACCAGTAGAGCCTTCGGGGATTTTGACGTATTTGCGTGGCCCCTTGAAGTATGGCATATCTGGATCAGGTCCTTGGTTAATATCTGGAGGCCTATCTTGCCTTACACTATGTTGCCATCCCTTCGCTTCCAGAACCGGCAGTGGTTGGGTTTTTGGTAATTCTCCCGTCACAACCCGGAACCCGATCAACCAATGCTTATCTTCAGGTAACGTTCCCATACGATTGGCTGAACGCAGATAATAGATCTCAGTGGAATGGCTGCCGCCGCGAGTGACTTTAAAATCACCGTCAGACCGACCGACGGGATCAACCTGAATTTCGGGTTGGTAAGGCCCGTACCAATCATAACACCACTCTTCTACATTTCCATGCATGTCGTGTATCCCCCAGGCGTTTGGTGGTGTTCCTCCCACCAAGAGCGAACGTCACCCTGCCGCAATGCCTCGGCATTCTTCAGGAGCGATTCCGGTAGCGTGTTCCCAGTATGGAAAGGCGTTTTTGTTCCGGCACGGCAAGTGTATTCCCATTCAGCTTCCGTAGGCAATCTATAGGGAATCCCTTCTTTGTCAGATAACCACTGGCAAAACTGAGCTGCCTCGTACCAACTGACGAAAACAACGGCTTCATCATCTTCTATGGAGAACCCACGTTTACCACGTAGTTTTCGGTGTTTCGGATCGAACTGTTCATATTGCGAATTGGTAACCTGGCAAGTGCCAATATGGAAAGGTTGGCTGATTTTAACTTTATGTGCGGGGTGTTCGTCAAAGTCCCCGTTTTGGCGATGGGGTTCACGGCCGATCAGATCGTCAGGCAATGTGTCCCCTTCGAATCCCAGAGATAATTTTCCAGCCTCAATCTTTACCAATTTCATGCCAAGTGAATTAATATACATGTCATCTGTCGGCATTGTTGTGTTGCCCCCAACCAACGTGTAATTTAAAACAATTTCTAATCCAATCATCTGCATTTATCCTATGAGCGTAAAAATGTCTTGCCTAACGGTTACCTCCGTGGGTAGCAAAGGACGAATTTCAAATTCCGGACATTAGAAATTATGGAGATACAATACTTTTAATGTGTCGATATGATGCAATTTGGGATAGCTCCTACGTCCCTGGTGAGAGTCTCTCCCAAACTTCCTCAGTCAAAGAATGCTTGCGGCCACGATAGTCTGAGAAATACTGTGTTTTGTGGCGTAGGATCAAGATTCGAGCGATTTTCCAGCTAAAAGTCCGTTTGAGAGGGATGTATCAAGTATCTCTGTTTTGCAGTCATTGTGTTTTTAACCATTTTCTTATTTAAATTTGAATCATTTCATCAAAATCATATTTTTCTAATTCAGCATATAGTGTTCGCCACCTTTCTTCGGGAAAGGGTAAGTTTGGCAATCTCGGGGAACCACAATCAAAACCGATTTTGCTCATGACTGCCTTAAGAGCACCTTGAAATCCATAAGTTTGCATGATATGCGTAATTGCATTGGCCTGGTTCTGTATTTCCATCCCATTCATGTAGTCCCCAACCTCAGCACATCGTCGGATTTTCCGATAAACTCCCGGCATGAAATTTAGCGTTGACCCAACGTTTCCGTGTGAGCCTGACATCACCGCAAAAAGACACTGTTCATCCATCCCTGAGAAAATAGTCCAATCCTCCTGACGAAGTTGAACTAGTTGTCGAAACTCAAACATATTGGAACCACTGTACTTCGCTCCAACTAAGGAAGGAATTTCCATCAGCTTTCGCATTAGTGATACAGCGTCAATTGTCCCTCCAAACATATACCCGAGAAAAGGTAATTCTGGTACTGCCTGAGCAATCTGTGAATAGTAAGCATATAAGCTTTCTAGACTTTCGTAGTATGTGAGAACAACACTACTGATACCGCTTGCACCAATCTGATCAGCGTGTCTGGCCAAGGCGACCGCGTCTTTAATTGAAAGAGCACCAACGTGTATAATTACAGGAATACGCTCATTTACTTGCTCAATGACGGTTTCTGCTATCAGGTTGCGCTCATCGACTGACATGAAAATGCCTTCTCCTGTTGTTCCTCCAAGGTATAACCCATCAACATCTTTACTAATCAGATGTTCAGTTATTTCCCGTAAGACTGTCACATTCACATCATCGCAGTTGGTAAAAGGTGTAACCAGTGCTGGCCAAGCTCCACTAAATCTTGGCAATATCTACCTCCAATAAAACTCGTTTTTGTTCCTAAGCTAGCTTTTAGTTTTAGCCAATGGTTCGGTCTTCAGGGTTGCCGTTTTTTTTAAGATATTACCGTCGAATGAACACTCGCCGCTTCAACCCTCTAAATCTATACGGAATTTTGTGAACATGATTATTCGAATCGTTGTATTACGGAACTAATATGCGATTCTGAACTTGCTGAATAATTGGATAAGGTTAAGGGGATTAGATAATTAACTTACGCCTTAGCCTTTCTGTTTAATGATAGGAAGACAGATCTTTTATTGCTGTTTGTACCTCTGCAGATATGTGTGTCGGTACGCGAGGGTTAAAAGGTCCCCCATTTCCGCCTTCTATATCCTCGAACCCACTAAGAATCATGGCCTCTACCACCGCAGAATAATTATAGACCCGTCCATTGGTAAATCGAATATCTTCTAAAGCTGAGATTTTAGATTCAATTTGACGTGAAGTTTGGTAGTCATCTTGCCGCTGAGCATTATTAATTTCGTCGGAAGTCCTGGCAAACACGACTGCAATTCCGGATGTATGGCCTTTGGTACCAAGTTCAGCCGCTTCAGTACACCGATCGCCAATTCCCCAAATCACAAGTCCACTTTTATTCACACCTTCAATCAGAGGTTTAACATCATCTTTATCAGTTCCAATTTTGACACCGATAAAATGCGGTGACTCCTTTATTAAACGAACTACTACTTCCAAATCACGCTTTTGACGAAGGTAATAAATGAACCTTGCATTGCACGAGTTACCATATTTTTCAGCTAGTCGCTGATACTGATCGTATATACCCTCTGGACTCGAGATTCCTGACAGGGGCATCAATAAATAAGCGTCCGGTGGATAACTGAGCTCCGATTGAGCTTCAATTAATTTACCAGCGATCTCAATTGGGTTGGGGACAATCCCCGATATAAGGACCCCCTCGCTTTCCATTTGCTTCCCGGTTTGCTTGACAAGTTCAATTTGATCTTCAAAACTGATGTGATGAAGCAAACTGGTACCGCCGATAGCGATAACACGCGGTCGGTCATCGCTCAGATAATTGTTTTGCATTAGATAGGTCACATTTTTTGCATGCCCATTGTAATCGATAATACCATTACTGAAAGGGATAACAGGAATGGCAATAACAGAATCAAGAGACTCTAAAAGTGTATTTATGTCCATATAACTAGCTCTATGATTGAATATATTTAAATTATTTACGGAGCCATATCAATTACTACAACCCCATAAACCAACATGGATCTAATTTGAAAGTGAAGCCGATCCGAATCCTGATTCCAGGTTAAATTCTCACGATACGGAATTTCTGGAGACAAAAAAGTTACCTCTGTAATCTTTTTATTACTATCTTTTAACCTCAAGTTAACACCGACATCAGATATAGCAATTGGGGATTCATTAGCTGGTCCATTATCTTTTGATTCAATACGGTTGTAGTTCACAAAATGAATTACAACCCTTTCTGTTTGAAAATAAGCATTAATACGTACTGTCCACATTGTATCGAATGTTGATACTCCACCATAGATTTCATCACGCAACACCGATACTAGCTTTGCACGATCACCTAATGCTACAAGGAATACTTTTTCATGCGCGGTTAATTGGTCGATAAAATTAGGAGCACCTTCCGAATCTAATGGAACAATGACCGGGTTTTTCTGATTTGCGTATTCGGCGAGTAACTCAGCCTGGCGTTCTCCGAGTGAATTTGTATCAGTAAGGACAATACCACGATATTGGTCTAAGCGTTCAACAGAGATGTTCTGATCAGATAAGACATCAAATAAAATATGTGCATCCATCAGAAACTGTCCAATTTTTCGAAAGTGTTCAACAGGTTGATCATTACCTTTTAGAATTGCCTGACGTGGAAAAACTAGAGCCACTTCGGCATAACTTTCTACTGGATGGTAATAAGACTGGAATTCTTCGGCAAAATGAAAGTAATCGATAAAAGCTTTACGGCCATCAGGATCTTTCCAATTACAATATAATCCCATACCCGGTCCCTGACAAGCTAAGCCTTCTGCGATACTAGCCCGAGTTCGTGTCCCTTCATACCTTCCTAACACTGGGAGTTTATGGCCTGAAAGTTCCCATATAAATTTCAGGTTCAGCATCCGAACGCCGGCATCTCCATTAGCAACGGTTCCGGTACCTGCTCCGGTACTATACCATAACAAGTCTTCATCGCATCCCCACATCTCTTTCGGCATAACATTTCGTTCATGATGTTTCATGAATCCGAGATGGTTCCATGAACCCAATATCAGATCTGGTTTAAGTTTACGGCCCGTTTCAATGAATATTTCGTCGTAGTGCTGTTTCCAAGAAGACTGAGAAAAACGCATCGCTTCAATCTGTAGACCTACTGGATGTGGACTATCAGGGTCAATCCAGCCTGGACTTTTCCCTAACGTTCCGTCTAGACGAAACGAATCCAGGTTGTCGATATCAAACTTAGAATTAATCTCCTTAGGTGAATACCTATCTAGAAGATATGCTCGGAAAGCTTGGTTGCAATAATCGCAAGCACAACCATGATTATAGTTATAAAGCGATACGAAACCGTCAACGTCGCATCGGATAATTGCAACCTCTACCATCTTTCTGTGCAATTTACGCCAATTCGGGTTATTACTACAGCCAGCTACCCACGGGAACCCATATCGATCTCCGACAATCATCTGCCCATCAGGTTGTTTGTGGACTAAATCATCAATTTGATCCACAGGTTTGGGGCCAAGCAATTCCGTGTGCCATGAGTCGCCATTATAAGATTCAAAGAATCCCGTGTTTTTCTCTGGGTCTCCCCAAGCAATCGTCATGGAGAAATGGCCAATAACTTTCCCTCCAATATCATGTATTTGCTGATTGAACTGTTTTTGCCAATCCAAGACTTCGTGGACACCGCGAACCGGCAAGCTCATTGGATACCCACTGCCTAGTTCAGTGTCGCCAAATGCATAAAGTTGAGGACCGTAGAACCCCATTTGGACAACTTGAGGTCTGGCTTCTTCGAGAAAACTGGTAAACGCCGGGTCTCCTGTCATGGCAAGTAAGGCAACATAACGATTAAAATATTTTTTTTGACCGCTATTCTTAGTTTGGTTCATTGTTATCTTCTACTTCTTTAGATATAACCGGTTGACCCATCAGGTTTAATAGGAGAGGTGCGTTGCCAATGTGTATAGTCATTATCACTAATGGCGTCTTCGTTGACTTCAACACCTAGTCCAGGGCGATCCCGTAGTTCCAAATACCCATCCTTAGGTAAATATGGTTCATCAACCCAGTTACTCCAACTTGAGTCGGTCGGCAGGATATATTCCAATATTTTAAAATTGGGTGTTGCTGCTGCAAAGTGAACGTTAACTGCTGTGGCTAATGGACCCATCGGGTTATGCGGAGCGATTGTTACGTAATGAGCCTCGGCAATAGCCGCAATTTTCCGCATTTCTAATAACCCTCCACAAATACAAATGTCAGGTTGAATAATATCGGCCCCTTGTGCCGTAATTAGGTCAAGGAATTCAAAACGGGTGTACAGTGATTCGCCTGTAGCAAGAGGTACTTGCATTTGCGACCTTAACTTTGACCAAGCAGGAATATGCTCCGGCCTCAAGGGTTCCTCATAGAAATAGGGATCATACTGTGCCAAAGCATTAGCCAACTGTAATGCTCTAATGGGTTCAAAGATTTTGGCATGCGGATCAAAAGCGAATTCCCAATCCTCAGGTGTGTGTTTTCGAATATCGGCAAAATAATCAGCTGCAGCGTTACAAACGCGTCCCCAGCGATCTGCGTCAGGATTAAGGAGATACGGTCCTGTTTTAAATGCAGTAAAGCCCCATTCCTCATAAAGTTGATGTGCCCTATCGCTAAGCTCTCTTCCACTTCGACCGCCAATTCCATGATAAACACGGATCCGGTCACGAACCGAACCACCTAGCAACATATAAACCGGTACTCCTGCAGCTTTTCCGCTGATATCCCATAATGCATGATCAACGGCAGATATAGCTGACAAACCGACTCCACCAGGAGGAAACCTGAACTGTTGATGCAACTTCATCATTATGTACTCAATTCGGCGAGGGTCGTCCCCTTTGATCATTTCAAAAATGTAATCGGCTATTGGTTCTACAGAAAGGTCCGGACCGGTTGAATAAGCTTCACCCCAACCATAAATACCGTCATCAGTTTCAACTTTAAGTAAAGCTCTTGGCCTGTTTCCAAATTGAGCAACAAAGGTTTTAATGCTTGTTATCTTCACTTATTGTTCCCTCTCTAATTATCAGTTGGACATGGAAACTCGTGTGGCATCCAATTTAGGATAGAAGGGAGGTTTTGTCAACGACAATTTATAGTAAATAAAGAATTAAACTGGAAGGTGTTAGGTTGAACACCCTTTCATCACTGAGGAGGAGTTGATGGAATAAATTCATTGTGGTATGATGCCTGTGGATTAAATTTACTGTAATCTGGTGGAGGTGAGAATGGAATATCGAACACTAGGACGGACAGGGTTGTCAGTGTCTCTGGTTTCGCTAGGATCTGGAGGCCCAAGTCAGCTCGGACAAAAAACAGGTGTCCCTGAATCGGAGGTACACAAATTGTTACATACCGCCTTAGATATGGGAATCAACCTGATAGATACTGCTACTGGATACGGAAAAAGTGAAGAAATTCTGGGACGCGCCCTTAAAACTGTCGACAGAAATCGATATTATATCGCGACCAAGACCCGACCAGTCAGAGAAAATCACATACTATCTGCATCAGAACTCACCCATCAGGTAGAAACAAGCTTAAAGCGATTGCAATTAGAAACTATCGACATTTTTCAGTTTCATGGTGTTCAACAGAATGAATATGATGGTGTAAGAGACAGTTTGGTGTCTACTGCCCAAAAGCTCAAATCACAAGGTAAGATTCGGTTTATTGGCATAACGGAGATGTATTTTCGGGATGGAGACCATCAGGTTTTGCAACGTGCTGTGAAGGATGACCTTTTCGATACAGTGATGGTTGGTTACAATTTGTTGAATCAGACGGCAGAAAAAACTGTCTTTCCGTTATGTGATATTCATAAAGTCGGTATATTGATAATGATAGCTGTGCGTAGAGTGCTCAGTAGGATCCAAGTTCTGGAAAAAACTGTCGCCGACCTCAAGGACAAGGGAGTGATATCAAGAGACGAACTGCCTGATAAAAATCCGCTTGGATGGTTAGTGAAAGACGGTACGGAATCGGTAACAGCTGCTGCTTACAAATTTGCAGCCGCTCCAAAGGCGGTATCTACTGTTATCACTGGTACTTCAAAGCTGTCACATTTAAAATCCAATGTTAATGCTATTCTAGGACCTCCGCTACCAGCTGAATACATTACACGGCTAAATAATGTATTCGGTCATATTTCCGAGAGTTTAGGTAATTAACACACAGGTTTGACTACCCTGTCCATGAAGTATTTTACAAAATTTAGAGTAACCCAATAAATAGGTAGGATGGTGTTTTATGGTTAGATTTGCAGTTGTTGGTTTAGGTATGGGACGCGGGCGATCCCATTTGATCCAGAAAACAGAGGGAGCAGAACTAAAATGTGTGATCGATTTAAACGAAGAATTAGCAAAAAAAAACGGCGAGGAATTGAACGTCGAGTGGACCACCAATTTTGACGAAGCTCTTGGTAGAGATGATATTGATTGCGTGATGGTAATGACTCCAAGTGGTACACATGCTGAGCTTGGAGTCCGCGCTGCAAAATCCGGGAAGCATGTAATTACCACTAAGCCTATGGATGTTACCACGGAAGCTTGTGATCGACTAATTTCAGCTTGCGATGAAGCTGGTGTGATATTGGCTGTTGACTATCAAAGCCGATATGTCGAGAACAACTATCGTGTGGCAGAAGCTCTGAAACGTGGTTGGTTGGGAAAACCTATTCTAGGGGAAGTTCGTTTCAAATGGTTCCGGTCAGACGAGTATTTCAAGCACGGAAATGGATGGCGAGGGACATGGAAAATGGATGGCGGAGGATCGTTAGCTAACCAAGGGGCACATCTGCTAGATCTAATTTCTTGGTTTATGGGAGACTACCAGTCAGTTTATGGTGAAACTGCAATTATGAATCATGATATTGAAACGGAAGATATTGGATTAGCCGTTGTCAACTTCAAGAGTGGAGCTAAGGGGGTAATTGTCGGAACCACCACCTTTCCAGAAAGCGTGTACTTTAGCGCTGAAGTACATGGGACTGATGGCGGAATATTGATTGACGAGGTACTAAGCGGAAAAATGCGTGTCATCGGCAATGGTTTGCAAGAACGACTTGATTCGATAGAAGACAATGTGACCAGTATTATTGAGGATATGGTGGGGGCTATAGAAAATGGAAGTCAGGTTCGGATTGATGGCAGAGAAGGGCGTCGGACGGTCGAATTGCTAGAAAAGATCTATCAATCGGCAAAAGAAGGACGGACTATCCAAGCTTCAGAAAGTTAACCTAATGACCTAAATTTGGTTTATGGAGATGATCAAGTGACAGCAGAGGATGTCAGGGACTACCTAAAAACGATGGATGGAGGTTGGGTCGATTGGGAAAACACGGTCGATACTTTCAAATCGGGAGATCCGGCAACTGAGGTACGAGGTGTTGCTGTTGGTTGGATGGGATACACTTGGGCTCTTCAACACGCCTTGGATCTAGATTGCAATATGTTTATTACCCACGAGCCGACCTACTATAATCACCTTGATACCGATCAGGATATATTTCGTTATCAAGGCGTTGTAGCCAAACGTAAACTTATTGAAGATAATAAACTGATCATTTTGCGTTGTCACGATCTATGGGATCAGGTACCTGAAATTGGTATTCCTGATTCGTGGGCGACACAACTCGGTTTTGAAGATCGAGTGGCCGGAGAGGGGTACTTTCGGGTTTATGATGTCTCTGGTCGGACCGCACTTACGGTAGCTCGTGAAGTAGCAGGAAAAGTGAAAGAATTTGGACAAAACGCTGTACAACTGATCGGTCCTGAGGATCAAAAGGTTTCGCGAGTAGCGATTGGTACTGGAGCAATTACGCCTTTTACTAATTTTATCGATGATTATCATGTTGATTTGGCGATTTGTACTGATGATGGGTTTACTTATTGGCGTGATGGTGCTTTTTCTATCGATATGGGAATTCCAGTAATTGTGGTAAATCATGCAGTTAGTGAGGTTTACGGCATGAAATTGCTCGCCGACCATTTAGCCGATAGGTTTTCACCTCTACCGGTGCATTTCGTCCCACAATCGTGCATATTTCAGCTGGTTCAGGCATCTTAAAGGAGACCAAGGTAAAACTAATATGTCAAAAATAGCGTTTATTGGTGCAGGTAGTTTGGGATTTGGCCGCAGATTGGTACGTGACATTATATCTTTTCCGGAATTGGCGGATTCGAGCATTCATTTAGTTGACCCAAACCAAGAAAGAGTATCAATTACCTACGATTTTGTAACTCGGTTAATTAAGCACAATAACTTGCCGACCAAAGTCTTTCAGGCGACCACCCGTGAATCCGCTCTTGACGGTGCTGACTATGTGATTGCTTCAATTCGGGTAGGAAACGACCTTGAACCGGAAAAACTGGATGTGCAGATTCCATACGAAACCGCAGGATTACGGCAAACGGTTTCTGATACAGTTGGTATCGGAGGCATCATGAAAGGGTTGCGGACTATTCCTGTTATGCTTGACATCGCCCGAGATATGGAAACGTACTGTCCCGATGCAGTGATGCTGAACTATACTAACCCAATGGCCATGATCATGTGGGCTATACACCAAGAAACGAGTATATCTGCTGTAGGTCTCTGTCATAGTGTTCAAGGGACGAGCAGGCAGCTTTCAAACTATATGAATATAGATTATAAACAGATGCGCTACCTGACTGCAGGAATTAATCATATGGCTTGGTTTCTCGACCTTAGTATCAACGGTGAGGATTTGTACCCACGGTTAAGAGATTGTTTGCACGATCCTGAAATTTTTGAAAAGGATCCAGTTCGCTTTGAGATTTT
>Ga0066834_10000396_pt1 | contig 20658 bp, 18 predicted proteins | sample ETNtaG_30_FD_66729 | JGI IMG/M metagenome (GOLD analysis project Ga0066834, IMG submission 66729) | Marine microbial and viral communities from oxygen minimum zone, Eastern Pacific Ocean - ETNP201306PF43B | ecosystem: Environmental > Aquatic > Marine > Oceanic | place: Pacific Ocean: Eastern... | reverse complement strand
GTTTGTCTGCATCATCGGCCCCAATGGCGCGGGGAAGACGACACTGATCAAATGCCTGAATCGGATCTGGCGCGGGGGCAGTGGCGGCATCTCAATCGCCGGGAAGCCACTGAACCATTACTCCCAGGGCGAGCTAGCCCGTTTACTTGCCTACGTGCCCCAGGCAGATGGGCGTACCGCGCCTTTTACGGTCTATGAATTTGTCATGATGGGACGTTATCCGTACCTCGATGCGTTCAGCTCGATACGAAGTGAGGATGATAAAGTGATCCGCAAAGCGATGGAAACGACGGGCACGTCGGACTTTGCAGAAAGGTTCTTCGATACACTCAGCGGCGGCGAACGGCAGAAGGTCTTTCTCGCCGCGGCTCTGGCACAGCAGGGAAGCATGCTGCTCCTGGACGAACCCACGACTTTTCTCGACCCGAGACATCAGATCGAAATCAACCGCACACTGAAAAGAGTCAATCAGGAAGACGGCGTGACCATTCTGAGCGCCACCCACGATATTAACAGCGGCCTGGGGATCGCCGAACGCATCATCGCCCTCAAGGCCGGCAAGATCATTTTCGACGGCCCAGGGGATGTACTGGCGGGCACGAATGTGCTCCGAGATCTGTATGACCACGATTTCTTGATCACGCAGCATCCCAAGACGGGCAAACCTATGATCCTGCCGGAGGAAGATTGAGGTTACCATGAGTCGACACCGGTTTTGGATTCTGACCGCGATAGCGATGGTTTCGCTGGCGGTTGTCGTGATCGCGCCGTTCATCGGCATTATCTCCACTCCCCCGCGTGTCCTGTGGGGCGATAATGGGAGCGAACTGGCCGCTGATGTTTTCTGGCGCTTGCGGCTGCCTCGCGTCGCGCTGGGGTTCCTGGCCGGCGCCGCTTTGGCGGCGGCCGGCATGGCATTCCAGGCGATGTTCCGGAATGCACTGGCCACACCATTCACACTGGGTGTTTCCAGCGGTGCGGCCCTCGGAGCTACCCTCTGCATCCACCTGGGATGGAGCTTTTCGATCCTTGGTGTTTCCGCCGTCTCTCTATCCGCCTTTTTCGGCGCGCTGGGTTCGTTGATGATCGTTTACGGCATCACCTTGTGCAGGAGCGGATTCTCCACAACTACGATGCTCCTGGCCGGGGTGGCTGTCAGCCTCTTTTTCTCGAGCCTGATTCTGTTCATGCAATACATGACCGACCTGACCAGCTCATTCCGTATACTGCGCTGGCTGATGGGCGGGATGGAGGTCGTCGGATTCAGGGCCGTGACCAGCGCCTTCCCTTTCGTGGTGTCCGGGGTTGCCGTCGTCTTTTACTTTGCACGGGAGCTGAATCTCTTTGCCGTGGGCGATGATTTCGCTGTCAGCCGTGGGGTAGACGCTACCCGGACAAAGACGGCCCTCTTTCTTGCGACAACACTCATGGTCGGCGGCGTAGTAGCGCTTTGCGGCCCCATCGGATTCATAGGTATGATGGCGCCGCACATCTGCCGGTTGATGATCGGCTCGGAACATCGTTACCTCTTGCCGGCGACTGTTCTCTTCGGTGGGATGTTTCTGGTCCTCTGCGATTTGCTCGCACGTATGTTGATCGCGCCGGCAGAGATCCCCGTCGGAGTCATTACCGCTCTGTTGGGAGGGCCTTTCTTCGTGTGGCTCCTCCTGCGGCGGTCGTCTTCGGGAGCTTTTCTGACGTGACACCATTACCAGGGAGGTAACTTCATGAGGATTACTCGTGTTTATACAGGCTCGGGTGACGCAGGTACGACCCGGCTGGGCAGCGGAAAGAAAGTGCCGAAGGACCACCCTCGGGTAGTGGCCGCCGGCAGCGTGGACACGGCCAATTCGGCCGTAGGCTGCGTCCGTTCCGAGCTCGAAGATCCTGAGCTCGATGCTCTTCTCGAGGAGATTCAGCATCGACTATTTGATACAGGTGGAGTCCTCTGCATGGATAGTGAGCCGGACCCGCACTTAACCACTGAATTGCGGGACTTCACCGCGCAGCTCGAGCACCAGATGGATCAGTGGATGGAGGAACAGGGGCCACTGGAAGAATTCATTCTGCCCGGCGGCACACGAGCCGCATCGCTGCTGCATCTTGCACGATGTCAGGTCAGGTCGGCCGAGCAACGGGTGGCCGCCCTGAACCGGACAGAGCCTGTGAATCCCGACGCGATGCAGTTTCTAAACCGGCTCAGCGACACACTTTTTGTCATGGCCCGCGAAGCGAATCGCCGTGCCGGTGTTTCAGATGTCCTCTGGATGTCTGCAAAGCAAGGGAAGGAGTAGCCACCAGCATCCCTGCTGGTGACGGATCAACGTTTACCAACTTCAAGTAAAGGAGAGCCTCAATGGACCACACTTTTCCAGACTCATGGCGAGAAGGCGTCTACGAAGCGATATTCAGGCGCAGGGACATTCGGAGTTTTAAACCCGATCCGGTCCCAACCCCGATCCTGGCGAAGCTCCTTCAGGCCGCTCACCATGCGCCCTCGGTGGGTTTCATGCAGCCATGGAACTTCATGGTGATTGATGACCTCGCGGTAAGGGAAGAGATTCAGGCACACGTCGAGGAGGAGCGCATTCGGGCCGCGGAACACTTCGACGAGGAACGAAGGGAGAAATACCTTACATACAAACTCGAAGGTATCCTGGAGTCGCCTCTCAACATATGTGTGACCTGTGACAGCACCCGGTTCGGGCCGGCGGTCATCGGGCGAAACACCATTCGCGAGACGGATTGCTTCAGTGCCTGTTGTGCTGTTCAGAATCTCTGGCTGGCAGCACGGGCAGAGGGTATTGGCGTTGGCTGGGTCAGCATCCTGCGCCTTGAACGCCTCCGAGAGATTCTAGGCATCCCGGACCATGTCTGCCCCGTCGCATACCTCTGCGTCGGCTATGTCCACCAGTTTGACGCAAAGCCGGAGCTCGAGGCCGCGGGCTGGCTGCCGAGGCTGCCCCTCGAAGAGATAGTTTTTGGCGACCATTGGGGCGACAAACCGGCGCAGCCCCTCGTGGGGGCTTTGGCTGAAAGCGGAGCTCTGCCAGCCAGCGGAGTGAATGATGTCTGAGCAAGAGGCGGGGCCGGTCATGGAGATCGCCTGCCGGCCCCCTTGGCTGATCGTGCACTTTCAGCAACCGCAGGACATGGTCAGTTGGGCCGTAGCGGGCGGTGGACGCAGACGCAGTCAGTCTGTCGCCTGGTACCAGGTAAGGGACCATGAACTCCCCCCCGAGGTCGTGCCACTGGAATATCTGCGAGTGCGCCTGAATGCCGAAGGACTGCAGGATGCAGTGGGGCTGCTTACCTCCCACACCGTGGATCAGTTTTCGGATGTCGAGAAGTCGCGGGAAGAGACGATGGCCCGTTGCATCACAACCGTCGGGCTGACGAATGCCTTGCGTGCCGGTGATCCCGACCATGAAGCAGAACCCGCCGGCACTATCAACCTCCTCTGTTGGCTCTCAGTTCCCCTGACGGAGCGTGCGATGCTGGAAGCCCTGTCTCTGGCCGCGGAAGCGCGTACGGCCGCTATGCTTGATGGCGGTATTCCCAGCTTCCTGTCAGGGCATCCGGCAACCGGCACCGGCACCGACTGCATCGTAATTGCTGCGCCATCATCTGATGCAGCCCGCACCGCAACACGACAACAACCCCTCGAATACACGGGCAAACATACTCTTGCCGGGAGCCTTATTGGCGCCGTGGTATACGAGGCGATCGTGGCGGGAATAGAATGCTGGAAACGGAACCATGGAGAATTTGCAGCCACGAGAGAGTCTTGACAGGCGGAGGTGTCCGCAGCATGAGCTGGCCGCAATCCTTCCAAGCCTGGCGGAATAGACACGGACACCAAATCAGTGGTCTTACGGAATCATGGGGCTATCGTGATCCAGCAGCCATCATGCGGATGGGTCTGTGTAATCGAAAACCAACTGACTGCAAAGGAGCTCAAAAAATGCTGGACAGGCTCTCTCACATCACCGACGGCAAATCAGCCCGATATTCTTCGTGGGACGTATCCGGAAGAAATGCAGATGCATGGTCGATTCCGACCGGCGAGTCCGCGGTACTGGCGGATATCAAAGGTCCGGGGAAGATCACGCATATCTGGATGACTCAGCCCCATCATTACCGGGAGTGTCTTCTCAAGTTCACTTGGGATAACGCAAAGCAACCGAGCGTGGTCGTGCCCCTTGGCGATTTCTTTGGATTGGGTCACGGCATCGTGAATTCCTATCAGTCGATGCTCTTTACGGCATCCACCAGGAACAATAACAATCTCGGCGGGGGGTGCGCGCTGAACAGCTACGTGCCCATGCATTTTCGCGAACGTGCCGTGGTCGAGCTCCTCAACGAGAGCAGCGAATCGCACCGCCAGTATTTCTATGTGGACTACGAAACTGAAGACGTTGCCGACGAGTGCGGCTACTTCCACGCGGAGTTCCGGCGAACAAATCCGTTCGGTGGGTGGGGCCACGAGGTGACTGTCAACCATGCCGAGGCCAACATCGTCAACAAAGAGAGAGAGGCGTGGACCAACAATTATCTGATCCTTGAAACTAAAGGCCGCGGGCACTACATCGGCTGCAATCTTTCCGTCACCAATTTCCAGGGTACATGGTGGGGTGAAGGCGACGACATGATCTGGATAGACGGATACAAGTGGCCCCCCGAGCTCCACGGCACAGGCAGCGAGGACTACTTGAACCAGGCGTGGGGCATGCAGGATAACGCATTTCTTCGCAACGGATCATCCATCCACGAAAGAAACACCGATGGATATCAGACCAGCTACGTGCACCACATCGAAAACCCCATTCGTTTTCAAAAAGAAGTGAAAGTGACCATCGAGCACGGCCACGGAAATCATCTGGCGAATGAAATGTCGTCCGTCGCCTACTGGTATGCTGAGAAGCCGACCAGGGTTGCCAAACCACCGCCAGTGAAGAGACGTATGCCAGTGCTCCGCGACAACCAGGGAAAGTGGCTCTATTCAAAAGCGAACCAGTGCCCCGGAGCGCCTGTCAAGCAGAACGCTGAGATGAAGAAGATGAAGAAACAGTGGGCGAAGAAGTGAGCAGGACGGATTACTCGATCTCCACGGTTTTGGATGAGTAATCGACTTCCAGCCTCTTTCCCTGCAAGAGGCCTACGCCAATTAGTGGGTACTGGCCGCTGTTTGCAGCAGCAACAATCTGTTTCTGTTCCCCACACCAATTAATGAAACAGATGTATAAATCCATCAGCACCGTCGAGCCATCGCCCAAAGCGGCGTTTACTGTTCCAGCTTTCTTCAAACCAAGGTCGGTTACCATGGATTCCGGCAACACGAGTTCACCAGTGAAGCCAGTATCGATCCAGCCAGTTAATCGAGTCGATCGGCCCTGTGCGGCCGCGGCCACCTCAATCTGAATGAGGGCTCGCCCTCCTTCGTCGACCGAACCATTCATTGCACGGTATGTCCGATATGCAGGGCAGCCTTATGCCCAACACGCAACACGTGTGAGAAACGATCCGGGTGTGACTGCCGCGCTGCACCCATGGCCTCACTTATTGTCGCTCCCAGGAAATGCTCGCCCGAGAGCGGCTCGATGGCAACAAACGCGTCCTGGTGTGTCTTCTCCAATCTGTCCTTCAATCTCTTCTCGTATATGTCCTCGGCCTGCTGGGCGTTTGATCCCGACTCAGTGGATTTCATGACGAAAGCTCGCGCAGGGAATTTGGATAACAGAGCATACACGGCCCCATCCAATCCACGACTATTTTCCTGAATGAAATCTGTCTGTTTGCAGTTCATTGAGCCAACTGTACGACTTGCGCTCTCCCCCCCGCAATAGCCACCGCCAGCCATTTTCCGTCGTTCGAGATTACACAGGCTCTTGTATCCCACGGCAACGTCTTCTGTTCTGCCATCGTTCCGTCCTCCAGGTTCCACATGGCCAGCTCCGCTTTCCGCTGCCATTTCTCGTCACCTTGAACGAATGCGACCGTGAGTGCAGCGAGGAGGGAATCACCCACAAACTGCAGTCCTTCGACGCCGCCACCTTTTAACTTCAGGGAGACCTCCTCGTCCCAAAGCTGCCAGTCCTTCCAGAATCTGATGGGCCGCGAAACCAGGCCTTCGCCTTCCAGACCGATGGAAAAACCGACCGCCGCTTTTCTACCTGAACTTGCGAGTGCCACGATTGTCTTGGTCCTGCCGGTGTAGAAGGATTTCCTTTGAGAGATCTCTTCGGGCGCCCCGCCGCTGAGAAGAACCGATCCTGATGTTTCGCCAACAAGGATGTCTTCCCCGCGTTCCCCGCCGATCGCTACGGAGGAAGGGAAATTGAAATCCACGGGCGAGGTGTACCCATTCATGCGTTTCAGATCGCAGAGATGGAGCTCGTTGGGCGACGCGATGGCAAGAGACAACCCGTTCGAGCTGAAACTGGCGGCCTGAATCTGAACCAGCGGTACTCGCAACTGCTGCCGCAACTCGCCCGTGTCGAGATGCCACAAGGCCAGTCGGCAATCTTCGTAACCACGGGGCCTGAACGTGCCGTGGACGCTGTACAAATACAGCTCTTCCTCGTCGTCATCATTTTTTCGTGTACCGAAGGCAAGGCCGAGCACCTCGCCTGTCTTTTCGAGGTCATACCGTTTCTTCTTGTCTTTGACATCCCATACCTCTATGGAACCCGTGTCGCTGCCCACCGCGAGGTGCGGGCCGCTGGCGTCCCAGGCCAGAGAGCGGATGTTGCCTTCACGAATCCGCCATTCGTAGCCGCCTTCGATTTCTCTGAAGGTCCGAGAGTCTACAGAACCGATCTGGGTCGGGAGCGACGCGGCCCGTTTCGATCCACTCAGCCCAACCAGAAGGCACAGGATGCCGACAACGATGGCCGCATAATCAAGATACCCTTTGCCGGCCAGTCTGACTGCCGCAGTGAGATGCCTTGTATCGTCGTCGCGTCTGACGGCCTGGTGGGCTTTGGTGTCGTCATCCGGGCTGACGTCCTGGTCGGCTACGGTTTCGTCATCCGGGCTGACTGGTTCGAACGGGCCGGTCTCCTGTTCTTCAAATGTGTCATCGTCCTGCGGCATCTGTCTCACTCACTGCGGTAGTGCTTGTCCGGCAATTCCCGCAGCCGCTGTGCAGCCTGCTCGGGCGTCAAATCGCGCTGCGGCTCCGCGAGCATCTCGTATCCGACCATGAATTTTCGTACGGTCGCAGAGCGGAGCAGCGGTGGAAAAAAATGTGCGTGCAACTGCCAGTGTTCGGCTTCCCCTTCACCGGGCGCACCGTGCCAGCCCATGGAATAGGGAAACGAAGTCTCGAACAGATTGTCGTACCTGGTCAGGTGGATTCTGAGTATCTCGGCGAGGGACGACCGCTCATCGGCAGAAAGATCCGGCAGGCGAAGTACATGCCTTTTGGGCAGCAGAAGTGTCTCGAAGGGCCAGGTCGCCCAGTAAGGAACGACTGTCATCCAGTGGTCGTTCTGAACAACGATTCTCTCTTCAAGTTCGGCCTCGATGCTCACGTAATCCAGGAGAAGAGAGCGTCCCTGCAGGCGCAGGTAGTCACGCTGATTTTCGTCTTCTCTCTGCACAAAATCGGGCAGTGAGTGGCTTGCCCATATCTGGCCATGCGGATGCGGATTAGAGCAGCCCATGATCTCGCCTTTGTTCTCGAACACCTGCACCCACAGATAATCCTGGCTCAGTTCTTCTATCTGATCGACCCACAATTCGACAACGTCGCGTATTTCCGCGACATCCATATCCGGAAGCGTCAGATCATGCCGCGGCGAAAAACAGATGACTCTGCACGTGCCTTTCTGAGGTTGCCACTGAAACAACGGATGGGGGGATTCGGGGGGGCCGAGCTCATCGGGGATCAGTGCCGCGAAGTCGTTCGTAAAGACAAAGGTTGTCTCGTAATCGGGATTCGTTTCGCCGCTTGCGCGTTCATTGCCGGGACAGAGATAGCACGAAGGATAGTAAGAGGCCTTCTCCGGAGGCGGCAGCGATTCGACCTTGCCCTGCCAGGGCCGTTTAGAGCGATGTGGGGAGACGAGAATCCACTCGCCCGTTAGCGGATTGTATCTGCGGTGAGGATGCTCCGAAGGCGCAAGATTCATGCAGTGAGGATACACGAAACGATTGGGGATTGCGTCAGGACGATGGATGCATTTGGTGTGGGAACCAGGCTGCAGAGAATTCCCCTTTCCTGCTCGTGCCCACACCGTGCCGCGAGAATCTCAGCGAAGTGCTCATGCATCTGGGATGAATCAACCACACGCATTTACTCAGGTCAGCTCTCAATCCACCTCTCTCGGTCTGGCAAACTGCACCTTGCGGTATTCCGCGAATTTGCACGCATCCAGGGTCTGCAGGATCTTTTCGAAAGGAACCTCGGGGCCCCCATCGATGATGACAGGGACGCCGGCCAGGTCTTCCTTGAGCACCAACAGCTTGCTTCGCAGATCGGCGATGTCCTTGCACCGATACTGCTCAAACATGATCCGCACATCAGACCCGTCGTTGGCAGGCGTATCAACTCTGTCCAGGCGTATGCGGATCTCGGGAAATGGCTGCACCACATCTTCGCTCCCACCAGAGACTTGTTGCATCGTCGATTCGATCTTGTGCCGATCAGAAATTTCAGAAACCACCATGAAGAAGATCAGCAGTTGGAAGGTGACGTCAATCATCGGCGTCAACTGCAGGCGAGTGGAACTCTCTTCGATGAACATTCGGGCTCTTGGCATGGTCTTCTCCTTTTCCGGCGAAACGAAAATCTATGATTGGATGCTAAAGAGATGCCCCTGGCCGATCACGCAGAAAGATTTCGACGGTGACTGCGACGAAGGCACGCCCATTCATGTAAGGTGTTCAACTCGCCTCAACCACCGGCATCCATATAATCCCAGCCACATTACATCTGAGAGGAGCAATCAAATGGAGAGCTATTACGACCCCGATGATCTCGCTCGATTCGGCGAGGTCGGCGACCACAAACCGGAGCTTTATGAAGCATTCAATCGCTGGTACAGCGACACCATGGCCGAAGGCGCGCTGCCAAAGAAGACCAAGGCTCTGATCGCGATGGCTGTAGCCCACGCAGTACAGTGTCCTTACTGCATCGATGCCTGGGCGGTGGGCGCCAGGAATGCCGGTTCTTCCATGGACGAAATTACCGAGGCGCTCCACGTGGCCTCGGCGATTCGTGGCGGAGCTACGCTCGTGCACGGTGTGCAGGCAATAAACGCTATGGAGAGAGACTGAAACTCATGGAACTCGTGCACGTATTTGTCCCGCCTGGAATGCGAACGGATGGTGGGAGCATCGAGCCGCAGCTCAACGCGCGGAAGCCGAGAGAGAAACAGGGGTTCGATCCATCTGGGCCGCTGTTCGTCCCGAACTTTCGCCATGAGAAACTGGCCGAGGGTCATCTGCTGTTGGATACCGATGAAGCAAACTGGGTATTTGTGAACGACGAAGGATTCCATGTCATGAATGCCATTCGTGGCTCACAGGGAAAGTCAGCAACCGAGCTGTTTCAAAGTGAATCACCGACAGTAGGGAAGTTCCTTGCTCAGAGCGCAAAGAGAGAGTTTCTTTCCAACGCGAGCCACGACAAGCCTGTCTACACTGGACGCCATCACCTTCTCGGATTGGAGCGGTTGCACGAGTTCTGGATCGTGCCGAACTACGATTGCAACCTGCGCTGCCGGCACTGCTACACCATCGAACAGGTAATGCACAATCCGCATCGCCTGGAGCTCGAAACCTGCAAGGCGGTCGTGGATGAAGCCAAGGCGCTCGGCACGGAGATCTTCTATCTGACCGGTGGCGAGGTAATGCAGCACCCGCAGATCTTTGAGATGGTGGAATACATCGCGAAAGAGCGAAAGCTGATCCTGTTCACCAACGGCATGCTTATCGATCCTGACACAGCGGAGTTCCTGGCGCGATTTCGTGAACGGCTGATCGTGCAGATCAGCATCGAAGGTCACGACGAACAAAACAACGCCCTTATTCGTGGCAAGCGTGCGTTCGGCCCTGCCCTGGAAGGGCTGCGCAATCTGCTTAACGTCGGTGTTCGGGTCGGGGTGAGCTCGACACCAACCAAGGCCACCAAAGAGAGCATCCCTCAGTTGACGGAACTGTTGTGCCAGCTTGAGGTCAACGGCAATCGCACCGAATACCACCACCTGATCATGCTGCTCGACATCGGCGGCACGAAGCGGAATCCGGAGCGCACACTGCTGACACACGAAGAGTTTTCGACAGTCATGGATCGCTGCAAAGAAGAAGCAAAGCGAGGAAAAAAGGAGCGCGGCTCGCGTCTGAAGCTGGCCAACGAAAAGATCATGCACGCGTGCGCGTCGAACGGCCCGAAGAAAGATCTCTGCGGCGCAGGCTACACGATTCTTGGCATCGATCCCGAGGGTAATCTCAAGACCTGCGCGGCTACCATCAACGATACGCGTTTCGACCTCGGCAAGGTTCTGGATGAGCAGGGCAACTACGTCGAAGGCCGCATCACCGAGCTCTGGCAGAACGGCGAACGAATGAAATGGGTGCGCGCCTTCACTATCGCCAGGCAGAAAGGCGAAAGAGAAGACGACCTCCGCTTCTTCCACGGCGGCGCGTGCTGGTACAACATGCAGGATCCGGAAAAGCCGTTAAGTACCGAGCATCCCTTCTATGAGGCACTCGAAGATCAGACTCTTAAATCCATCATCGAAGAAGCGACGAAGCGCGCACGGCATCCCCGCAAACCCGGCCCGGCCATTCTCTCCTACATGCACCGCTCACGTATCGCCTGCGCAGGCGGAAGAAAGACCGCAGACCTCAGCGAGGATGGTCTGGATACCGGTTACTGCATTTGTTTTGCGTGAGTAGCCGAATTCCTCAACCCACATTTCTCAGAAAGCCTGGCGCTCGTAGCCACGGGCTGCCAGCCTGTGAGCTCACATAAAATGAACTTGGCTCACAGGCTGGCAGCCTGTGGCCACAGCCACGAGCCACATCTTCAAATGCGGCCTTTACATCAAGGCGAAATCTGCCCGCAGACGGCGTCAAACGTGTAAACCCATCGGGCATTCGAGCCATCATTCAATCGCGCCAATGAGCCGCGCCACACTCCCATTCCCCGCTTCTCTGGATGATTTCAGTTCCGCCATCTTCATCGGACTGAACGCCTCGGCCGAGAGATGCACGTCGCCGACGTTGATTCGGGAATTCCAGCACCAGATGCCGGCCTGGCCTTCTTTGAGCGGCCTGGAGTCTTTGTAGCGCAGGATTGGAATGCCGTTGATTCTGGCAACGACCTCGCCGTTCGTAACTGTCATCCGTACGACGCTCGTCCTCGGCGTCAGGGGGGCGTGGCTGCCCACCCACTGGACGGGGAAACTTTCATCGTGGGTCAGGCTGGCGACGATCTTGCCGTTCCGCAGCAGCACGCTTCGCTGCAGGTTCCAGCCATTAATGATGCATGTGTAGCCGGAGCGGACGTCCGGCTTGTCCGCGCAGAGGGTGAGGCCCATATTGACGTAGGCGGTGTGCATGTGAGACGGGCTCTGATCCCATCCGTACCAGACGGAGTGTTCCATTGCCTGGTAGCTGATGGATGCATTACCCCTCACCTTGCGTTTATGCCACATGAGGGCCGGGCTTCCCTGGCCGACCATGGCCAGCCAGTGCGAGGAACGCAGGCAGGAGATTCCGCCGTGTACCTCGAACTTCCCGCCGACCGGCAGCCAGTCCGGTGCTGGTCTGTCGAAAAGGTAGAACAGCTTCTTGCCGCGATAGTTCAGCGAGGTCATTTTCACCTTAACGAATTCGCCGCCGTATCTGGCTGCGAACAGTCCGACCTCTTCCCCTTCGGGCGATGTGGAGTCTTTGTGCTGGAGCAGGAGTCTGCCGTTCAGCCAGCCGAGGATGTGCTCGCCGGACCGCCAGAGCTCCATCGACGATTCTTTGGGCAGGTCATTCACTTTGACCGAAGCCACACGCGAACGGGCGTTGTACAGATTCAGATGGCGTTCGTCTTTGCCCTCCAGGACCAGGCGGTAACCGAGCGAAGGATCTTCTCGCACGCCGTGCAGGATCACGCCGAGATCGCCGGTGAGTTTCGTGTAAACGAAATCAGCTTTCACTGCCGCATCGTTGGGCGCGTGGCGATTGCAGAAGATTACTGAGCCGGTCGGTGTCGGCTGGGCGAGCAGCTTTTCATCGTTCACTTGCCAGACACCGTCGCTTTGCCACCAGAGACAGCTCGAACGGCTCGATCCGACCATGTGGTAATACTTGGGGCGGCGCCTCAGGACGGGGGCCTCCAACGAATTGACCGTCTTTTCAAACTGTGCCTCCGTCAGATCGGGGACGTCCGTTGGGTCAACCACTTTCGCGGTCAGGAATGGCACGGACTCGATGGTTTTGTGGAAGGATTCCGGTTCGACGAAATCGACTTTGAAATCCTTGAAAACGACTTTGGATATCGCGGTAGACGATTTGATGCCGGGCCGTCCACGGGCATGCGTATCGTCCCATGCCTCCAGGAGGAGCCCGTCGCCGGATTCGACTGCCAGGTACGCGCCCACCCGCTTGAACGCATACTCATTCCAGCCGCCGGCTGCCTTCACTCTTGCCGATGCCAGAATGCTCTTCTTCCCGGCGGACATCTTGATGATCGACACTTCTCCGCCGCTCGATTCGAAGAGGTAGAAATCTCCGGGCGATGACCAGCATGCGAAAGTGCCGAACGTTGCCCGTGTCTTCTTTACTGAGACCTGTGCCGTGTAGTTGCTCCAGTCCGGCTTGCCCGTCAGCGCAATCGAACGCTTACCTTTGCCGGAGAATGTGCCGTCCTTGTCCTGTTCAAACTTGCCTTCTTTTATTTGCCACAAGGCCGCCTGTTCAATGGGTCCGCCGGCAAATCGGCGGACCGGGGAGACTTCCACGTTATCGAAGACCGAAGTTCCGCCTGAAACGAGCAGGCCAACCTTGCCGCCGGATACAGTCATGGTTGATCCCAACACTTTTCGGCCATCCAGTGTGACTGTCACCCGGCCGCTCCAACTCTCCACGCCCAATCTCCACCACGTATTATCGAGGCGGAGCAGGGCGCTTGATTCGACCAGCGTTTCTTTGCCGCCGGCCACTCTGCAGAGCTCCAGTCTGTTTGCCTTTGTCCATCTCAGCAGCAGGTAATGTTTGTCATCCACAAGTGAGAAGACGAGCCCGGCTGCCTGGCAGCCTTCCGGCCTGATCGCAGCCTCGAAATAGTAATCCTTCCAGTAACGTCGGCCGGTGATGCTCAGCCCCTGTTTTTCACTGGTGCCTGTATAGGAAAAGAAATTGGGAAGCTTGTTCGGATCGAGGGTGTAGTTGATGCCCCACTTGCCGCTGAGTGCTTTCCATTGCTGGACCGGTTGCTCGGTTGAACGTGAAAAATCGTCCGCGAAGTAAAAGTCCTGCGCTGCCCATCCCGCGGGAACACGCAGGCCCTCCTTGCCTCGGGGGATGTAGGTGGCGTCCGGCACCAAGAGAATGCGGTCCAAAAAGATGCCGTCCTCTCGATTGAAAAGGTAGAAGGTGAGGTTGCCTTTCTCTAACTTTGCCACGGGGCCTGGCACCCAGTGCCACCTGCCATAAACACCGCCCTGTCCAATCGCTTCGGGCTTGCGGTCAGGCAGATAAAGACCGACTGAATTGCCATCGTGATTCGTCCACCTGGCACGAATCCAGAGCTTATAATCTGCGGTCCGCGTGAGCTTCGCTGTAAAACGTACGCGTCCCAGAATTTCGGGAGGTTTGCCAACGCCCTGCGGCACTGTGAGGCAGGTCTCGCCATTGCATTCTTTATCAGCGACCACACGAAACGGAAACTGCACGCTCATGGCACTTTCAGCTTCCAGAACAACCGTATCCTGGGGTGCGCTACCTGAATCCTCGGCCTGCAGTCCTGACAGAAAACAGACCGAGACAGTCAGAAAAAATAGCATGCTGTTCATGGCGAGAGGGTATAGCCAAACTGGCCAGAGTGGCAAGCGTCGCCGTAGGCTCAGAGGCTAAGAGGTACGGGGCTAAGAGACGTTAAGCCTGCGCTTTTGCGATTGCCTTTTCGAGAAGGGCCCTGGTTTTGTTGACGCCTTCGACAGGGCCGATCTTGCGGCCCTCGTATTCGATCGAGATACATCCGGAGAACTTGCTGGCCGTGGCGATCTTCAACATCTTGAAATAGTCGACGCCGGTCTCGTTGCCTTCCTCATCGAAGTTGTGTGATTTCGCGCAGAGAACGTGTGCCCAGGGCAGCATGGCCGCGAGGCCCTTGTACGGATCATTGTGTTTGAAGTTTCCAAAGTCGGGCAGAGCGCCGCAGTTATCGAGGTCGACCTCTTTCATGACGCCAGCGATCCACTCGCCATTGGCCGAATTTCCCCCGTGATTTTCCACGATGATTTTGACATCTGAATCCTTGGACTTCTCGCACAAACCGCGCAGGCCTGCGGCTGCGTTTTTCATATTCTCGGCCGGGTCACCGCCAGAATGACAATTTACTCGGATGGCCCCGCATTCGAGGGCACGGGCTGTTTCGACCCAGTCCATATGTGCATCGATAGATTGCTGGCGCTCGGCACCTTTGGGCGAATCCAGGCGTTGACGCATATCGACGAGGATCAGGATGTTCGTCAGTCCTTCGCCGATGCTGCGTTTCTTCAGTTCAGCCAGTTGCTTTTTGTCCTTGTGTTTGCCAGCGAATGGCCCACTCCAGTACTCGATGTTCTTGATACCGAATTTATCACGGCAGAACACCGGGTAATCAAGGTGCGTCAGCTTTCCCTGACGAATCCAGCGGTGGAACGTGTACTCCTGAATTCCAAGAGTGAATCGTGGTGCCTCCTCGGCATGGCCGCTTGGCAGAATCAATGGCAGTGAGGCGGCGGCTGTGGATTTGAGGAAAGTGCGTCTGGTTTGAGTTGGAGAGTTTTTCATGGGATTCAGGACTCGATATTCGGGATTCCACAACAGCATATCAGCCACAGACGCTCTCGCCTGAAGCCACATCGTCTCTGCCGGCGCCGCGTCCTTCACAGGCGGCCAGCAATGATTACGAAGAAACTCGCAAGGCACAGTGCGCCTTCCAGCCCACCGAAAATCCAGACCGAGGTTATTGGGCTCTCATTCTTTCTGGCCCATTCGTAATTCTGAACGATGAGTACCCACGCGCGGCCGTGCAGGCATACCGCGATGGCGAACAAAACGATCTGGACGCTTCCGACGACGAACTCGACGAGTTTTCCAAGATTGATGATCATGAAGCTGCCTTCATCTGCCTGTACCTTCACCGACACTGCCGCTGAAAGAAGCAGGCCAAGCAATCCGTACACGATGGCGGTAACGAATCGCAGGAGCGGTTTGCATCTTTCCATTCTTGATTCTGACATAAGTACCTGGAAACTCCCTGCTACGCTCTTGGCATCGCCGTCCTGACTCTCGGTCTCTTCAGATTGAAAACTCTCACCGCATTCCGCCAGTTCAGTTTTTCCAGAACATCATCCGGCAGATCGAGTCCGTGCAGTTTTGGGACGCCTGGCGAATCCGGATCGTCGATGGGGCTCTCGCACCGCCGTCCCGTTTCCCACATGATTTGATGCACCCAGTAGCGGGAGGCGTAACGGTCGAAATCGGTGATGCCGGGAAAGGTCACCAGGTCCGTGCCGAACATGATGCGGTCTGAATTTCGGATGAAAAACTCTCGTGCATCTGCTGCCTGTTCGCTGAGCTCACGTGCTACCCATTTTGTCGCGCTGCAGTCGACCACGAGGTTCGGGTGCTCGTCGAGGAGTTCCTGGAGGTGGTCAAGGTGTTCCGGGTCGCCCGCCATGTGTGCGCCGATGAAGGTGACGTCGGGGTGGTCACGAAAGGCATTTCTGAACTGTCTGTAATTGCCTCGCTTGGTAAGAAATTTTCGCCGGCTCGTGTACACCCGCTCGAACCAGATGTCCGGGTCGGCGATGTGAGTGATGCAGGGGATGCCATGTTCGCCCGCTCGCTCGAAGAGGGGGTATAGACGCCGGTCGTCGAAATACATCTTCTGGTCGTAATTGAATTGCGGCTTGAACCAGAACTTGAGCGCCTTGAAACCATTCTCGACCGCTTCGTCTATCCGCTCGAGAGACTTCTTCTTGAAAATGCGAGGCTTGTCCTTCTCATCAAAAGGTGGCCGGTAATAGAATTCGAAAAACGTTCCGAAGCGTTTGCGCAGCGCCTCGGCATCTTCGACGGTACTGATCGCGATGACTTTATCGATGTGGTAGGTACGAGCCACTTCGACGAACAGTTCTGCTATCTTTGGATTAGCGACATGTGCGTGCGCGTCAATAATCGGCCCGGGGATACGGCGTGGAGGAGGATTGCGCAGATCCACTCCCATGCGGTTTGAAGACATGCCATCCCCGCGTGGCGATGCGACTCTTTTTTTCTTTTTCTTTGCCATTTCTGGATAACGAATGCGTTTCAGATGACAGGCAAAGGTACCCGATAGTCTGAAGTAGAAAAGTGATTCTGATCCCGGCACTTCATTCCTCAGGTGGCGCATAATGCCAGCGAATCTTCTACAATCCTCGTGCGCCCCGGTCAGAGGGGGATGCGGGCCGACGCCAAATAAGATACGACATCGTCATTGCAGGTCCTGGATTCCGAGAATTTATGCGGTTAACTTGCCCCAAAGCGGAATGCCGTAAAGAACTGGAAGTCTTCGATGAAGATGCGGGTATCGAGATCAAATGCCCGTACTGTGGCGTGATATTTCTTGCGCCCGCTTCGGCGGAGGTCAAGGCGATCCGTTTCGAAGATTTTGATGATGAGGACGACGATGACGGTCCCGCCACCAGCGTTGCCACCGTCATTGCCCAGTATAAGGAAGATCCATCGGATCTGATGGTCGGGAAATGGTTCGGCGGCGCCCAGATTCTTCACAAGCTCGGCGAAGGTGGCATGGGCACGGTCTATCTCGCCCAGCACGAGGGCCTGGCCATCAATGTGGCTATCAAGCTCCTCCCCGAAGCCTTTGCCAAAAAGAATCCGGATTTCGTCCGGCGGCTGCGTTCTGAAGCTCGAGCCTCCGCGAGACTGGACCACCCGAACGTCGTCAAAGTCATGAATATCGGAGAAGAAGATGGCTTCCCATTCATGATGATGGAATACGTCGAAGGGGAAACGCTGGATGCCATGCTGGAGCGCGAGAAGAGATTGAAAGTCGAGAACGCGGTCTTGATCACACGCCAGATGCTCGAGGCGCTCGAGGCCGCGCACGCGCTAGGAATCCTTCACAGGGATCTCAAGCCGTCCAACATTTTTCTCAAAAAGACATCCGACGAAAAGATCGTCGCCAAACTTGGTGACTTTGGCCTGGCAAAAGTCGGCGCCATTCTGGATCGCAAAACCGGTGAGGTGACGCAGACCCTGTCCGGCATGATCCTCGGCACGCCGCATTACATGTCCCCTGAGCAGGCGGAGAATCCCAAAGACGTCGATGCTACCTGCGATATCTATTCCATCGGCTGCGTCCTCTATCACCTGATGACCGGCAAGATTCCTTTTCCAGGCAAGACTTTCCTCGAGCTTGTTTTTCAGCACTGCTCTGCCGAATTCCCCGACCCGAGAGACATCACGGCTGAGGTTCCGGAGAGGCTGGTGGAAATCATGAAAAAGATGACGGCAAAAAAACCTCAAGAGAGGCATCCCACCGCCAGAGATGTGCTCAACGATCTTGATGACATGGATAAACCTCCACCACTGCCGCCGACAGTCACCATGGCCACGGGGTCGTTCATGACACCGGCATTCGTACCCGCGTATCAGCCTACCGAAGTGCAGGCGACGACCGAATATCCCTGCTGCCGCAATCCCGACTGCCGTTGCCCGCTCGATCCTGAAGATGAGTTCTGTGATTACTGCGGCGCGCTGCAATTCAATCAATGCCCTGATTGCCATGCCGCTGTTTCATACGGGCGCTCATTCTGCAAACAGTGCGCGTCAAGGCTCTTTCTTTCAAGAGAAGAATCGGAAAACCTGCGCACTGCACGGAAACTGTTTGGCGACAGCCAGTATGTTCTTGCGCTCGAGTTCGTTCAGAGAGTGCTGGATATAGACCCTACGTTCGAGCCGGCCCGCGAGATTCGAACCAAAGCACAGGAAATCCTCGGCAAAGTTCGGGTCCTTCTCGATAAGGCGAGCGAGGCAAACGCGGCCGGAGAGTTTGAAAAAGCGCAGCAGCTCCTGGAAGAGGGCCAGAAGATCAGTCCGGACCATCCGGAGGTCATTTCCCAACTCAATGAATTGCCCTCCCGGATGCTGAGCAAAGATGTCAGCCAGAGGCTAAGCGAAGCGGAACGCACCCTCGCCCACGGCCACAATCAGCAGGCCATCGAATTTTTTAAGCAGGCCCTGGCACTTGAGCCTGACAATCCACGTGCGCTGAAGGGCATGGTGCAATGCCGGGAGTACATCAAGGAAACAGAGAATTTCTACGAAAGCTTGAACCAGTACCAGATCTCGGGCGAGCTGGACAAGGCAATCGATCTCTGTAAGCAACTCCTGGGCATCGAACCGGACAGCGAGTCCCTTCAAACTCTCCTCAAGGATCTGAGCGACAAACACACCAGGGCAACCAAAGCCATGGGCAATGCCGAGGTGGCGTCCGCCGCCCGATCATGGAAGACCGCACTAAAGCTCTGGCAGGATGCGAGCGAGTGCTGGCCCGCGAACGAAACCATCGCAGCGGGCCTGCGGAAAGCGCATGATCGGCTGAATGATTTTGACAAGACCATGAACACCGCGCTCCAGAGATTACAGCAGAAGAAGATCACCAGCGGGGTCCGTAGGCTGAAGCATGCCCTCGAGATTGGAGAATCAAAAGAAGCCCAGGTACTCCTCGAAAAATACGGCCCCATCTGGCTCGAGGCAGAAGAACTGCGCGAGGCAGGCAAAGCATTCGTGAAAGATCTCCTCTGGCGTGACGCCTACAAAAAACTTCGAAAGGCGCGGCGCCTGAACCCCCAGGCCGTGAGCGATAGATCGCTGAAGCGCGTCAAACAGAGGGCCGAGCACGTTGAACGGGGCGTGAACATGATCCGCAATCTTCTGCAGGAGGGCGATTTTCAGGGCGCACTCGGATTGGCGGACGACGGTCTCGAGATCTCCCCCGATCCCGAATTGAACAAGCTGAAGGAAAAGACCCTGGGGCTTATCGAACAGGTTGAAACTCTCACCAGCCGTGCGGAAAAGATAGCTCAGCAGGATCCGGAAACCGCACTTGTCCTTTTCAGGGAAGCATTAAAGAAGCAGCCGGGAAGGAAAGATCTGCAGGAACGTGCAAGAACATTAGAAGAAACGATCTCACAAGACAACGGCTTGGACGAAACGCACGTGGAAATCAGTTGAGGGCTTCAAACGCCCTCTATTCCATCTTCTTCGCCACCACTTGCAGATGCGAGGCCCGTCCCAGCCATGCCTCGTTCCTATTCAGTTTGAGCTCCAGCTTCAGGAGCCTTTGGAACTGTTGACGATCCGAAAGTAAATCAGCGTGTTTCCGAATCGGCAGCACTGTCTTGCCGCGGAGTGCTACTATTTCGAGGCCTGCTTTTTCGACCAGTTGCCTGGCGTCGTCCGGCGAAAACATGTGCACTTGAAATCGCTCTTCCTGTCGTTCTGCGAGCCACATGGTCTCCCCTGTACGAGTAAATCTTTCCAGTTCATCAATCTCGCCACGCTCAAGGTAATAATCGATCCCCGCGCACTTGTTGTCGAGGGATGCCACAAGAATGCCGCCCGGCGCGAGGATGCGTTGAATTTCTTTCATCGCTTTATTGGGGCGCGGTGCATGACAGATGGGGTCCCCTTCAGCGACAGCAAATTCAAACGAATTGTTGTCCAGGTCAGACAGGTCGCAGATATCCGCGCGCACAAAGCTTGCCCTTGATTCCAGACCCATCTCCTCCGCCTTGCGCTGGGCCACGTCGAGCATCTTCTGCGAGATATCCAGAAAGGTGACATTGAATCCGGACTTTGCGAGCCGCAGTCCCCAGACACCGGTACCGCATCCAAGATCGATCATCCGGGCAGAGGTGTCTCGCGGCAGAAAGGGCTTCCAGCATTCCCAGGTGACGGCTCGATAAAACTCCCAATAGTCGCCGCGATAGATATCGTCATAGCGATGAGCGACCCGATCGTGATAAGTGATGGCAGGATTCCGGGCATTCTTACTCATTACTCATTACTCATTACTCTTCACCCCATCACCTTATCCACCATCGATGTCACGAACTGCATCCACAGAAGAACGAGCATCCTTATCTTGTCTCGATAGAGGAACAACAGAGCCGCGGCCAGGGACAGGTAAGGCCCGAACGGCATCCGAGTCTGCTTTGTCCGCAGAATGATTGCGATGCCAGCAATCGCCCCGATGACCGACCCGAGAAGCAGCGTCCCAAGGCCAACTTCCCAGCCAAGGAATGCGCCGATCATGGCGTTGAATTTCACGTCGCCGAAACCCATCGCATCCTTCTTGAAGATCACTTTCCCCAGCACGCCCACCGCCCAGACCGTGGCCGCGCCGACCATCGCGCCGAACAGGGATTTGATCAATGC
>Ga0066834_10000387_pt1 | contig 20815 bp, 16 predicted proteins | sample ETNtaG_30_FD_66729 | JGI IMG/M metagenome (GOLD analysis project Ga0066834, IMG submission 66729) | Marine microbial and viral communities from oxygen minimum zone, Eastern Pacific Ocean - ETNP201306PF43B | ecosystem: Environmental > Aquatic > Marine > Oceanic | place: Pacific Ocean: Eastern... | reverse complement strand
CATGGTTTTGGCCGCTATTTTGGTTAAACAGAAGAAATTAGAAGCAGCTGCTGAAGAGTATCAAAAGATTATTCGTTTACAACCCAAAGACCCAAAAACGTACGGAAAACTCGTACAATTATATATTGATAACCAGATCCATTTGGATACAGCAATTTCACTGGTGCTAACTGCTATACGACTTGCGCCAAGCTCGAGTGTCTACCTCAATCAATTGGCTTGGATATACTACAACACCGGTCAATACATAGAAGCCGAGCAAAGTCTCTTAAAGGCCTTAAAAATAGATCCAAATAATCAGTTGTATTTAGAAGGACTACAGGAAATAAGAAAAATCCTTTCACAATAAGAATATTTAAAATTGCTAAAAGTAGAATGGATTAGACCACGCCTTTTTACCCTGATCGTCCGTTAGTTCCACACGTACATAACTGGTAGCACTTGGGACATCGTATTCCGCCTGAGTTATGTATTCGCCTTCAGAGGCAACAACACACTTCCCCCTACTTTGTTGACCTTTAAAAACAATAGATTGTACAGGGGTACACTCTAGGGTGATTGTCTTTTTCGGGGTTTCGTTCTCTCCGATCAAATCCAAGCCAATAATTTCAGGCCCCATTGTGGAATAAAAAGCCCCCGCACGAAAAGCATCCATGATGGCATCGGAGGTGAGCTCCTTAGCTTTTAGCATCACCCATGCGTGAAAACAGTCGTGTTCAGTGCCATGGGCGTCATCTGCTGCGATACCATGTACTGGACCAATTCTGTCGAGCATATTGTCCCAAGCTTCTTCAGAAAAACCTTTTCCAATTCCCATACAGGTATCATTATATACTTCAACGGCGAAATAATTAGTTAATGGTTGATAATCCAAGAGCGTATGTCCACACCAATATGGGTGACAAAGTACCGCTTCACCTCCCTGTTGTTTAATCTCTTCTAAAACCTCATTTGGGTGGAGTTTTGCGCAATCAATTTTTTGGTGGATATTAATAGCCACAATATGATAAGTGCCGCCGCCATAAGGGTTTTCGGGGTGCACCTCACTTCCGGATATGGCTAAAAAGTCTTCGGTGCTATAGGCAGAAACCTCACTAACTGTCCGATGATCGGTAATTACCAGAAAATCATAGCCCGCCTGCCGGTAGGCGGCGAAACGATCAGCAATCGGCAACCTTCCATCCGATTCTGTGCTGTGACTATGGGTATTACCGCGATACCATTGGCCTGATATTTTAAAAGGATTGATAGACATTTGACACATCCAATAATCTTAGTTTGCGAAGATTATCCTAACATGGATATCAGTGTTTTACAATTCAGTATAATTTGCCTCCAAAAATGGTAGTGTATTAAATTTAGATCTGTCTGTAAAAATAATTGGGATTAAAGGAAAAGGCCTAGTTTGTGATATAATGTGGTGAATCGTGATAGAGTCAAATTGTCGAAAATTGCTTTGATAACTATCAAGATGCTATCAAAGCAATAATCTAATTGAAAAAGATTATTTCTTGACGATACTCGATATAAAAATTGAAAAGATGACTTAAGGATTTAAGATGTCAGAAAGATTAAAAATTGCTGCTGTTGGATGTGGAGGTATTGGTCTCCGGCATCAGCAAGGTTATATGCAATGTCCAGAAGCAGATCTGGTGGCTGTCTGCGATCTAGATGGCGCCAAAGCCAAGGCTCGCGCTCAGGAACTTGGGATTTCCAACTGGTATTCGTCAATTGCAGAGATGTTGGATAACGAAGAATGTCAGGCTGTGGATGTTGTCACACCGGATCATTTGCACTTTGAACCTGTGATGGAATGCTTGGAGGCGGGTAAGCATGTCCAATGTGAAAAACCGCTTTCCCTGTCAATTGACGAGGCTGAAGCCATGGTAGCCAAAGCTGAAGAAATGGGGGTTGAGTTGGCTATCGATTATAATCGTCGTTTTGCTCCCGGTTATGTCAAAGCACGGGAGTGGTTCGATGCAGGAGAGTGTGGCAATTTGGCTTATATTGATATGAAACTGTCACAAGGTGGCCCAGCTTCCTCTTGGAAGGGCGAATATTACCTTCTGTATGAATTGGAGACCCATGCTATTGATCTCCTACGTTGGTTTGGAGGTGAAATTGTTGCTGTCAGTGTGCAAATGGCAAGACCTCGTTATGATAGTGTCAAGGCCGAGGATACTCCTTGCTGGACCAGCATGGCAATATCACTTCGATATGCCGATCAGGCTGTGGCCTCACTATTGGCAAGTTGGGATAGTGATTTCATTAACCCTATTGAGCGGGTAGAAATATGTGGAGATGGCGGTGAAATAGTAGTGGATAACGTAATTAGCCGGGCGACCCTAATGAGGCGTGATGATCAGGTTGTGGAAGAATACCGACCTTCCATTTTCCGTATGGAACAATTGGCTTTTGATGGTACTTTTGCCCCTCGAATGGCTGCTTTTGTCAAGGATCTATTAGCTGGTAGGTCTCCCAAACCAGATGGACGGGATGGTCTTCAGGCTTTACGAATTGTAGATGCTATTGTCCGATCATGGGAGGAGAAACGAGAAGTAGAGGTTCGATTGGACTAATCAGTTTCTGACAGCTCTAGACCGAAATTTCTGAGAAAGAATCTGGGACTGACCGTAGGAATGTGCACAGTTCATGGCCTCACAATCCTGTGGTTTTTAACTACGAGTATCTGTCTCTTTTCTGACAGGCTACATACTCCTTATCATCTTGTCTCAGTTTTACAACCTAAGTTTTTGTCTGAATAAGAATATCTATCCTACTTGAACATAATTATGCTCGCCTACATACTGCGTCGATTAATTCTTATCATCCCAACTTTACTGGGCATCATGACAATCAATTTTTTTGTTATTCAAATTGTGCCTGGAGGACCAGTAGAGCAGATGATCGCCCAATTGTCTGGAGATGCGGTGGAAGCGACGGCACGTTTCGCCAGTTCGGGAACTGGGGAGGCGATGGGGGAGAATCGGAACCGGCAATCGTTTGATGCCTCCTCCAATTTGAGCAGTAAATATCGCGGTGCAAGAGGTTTATCCCCCGATCTGATTGTTGAGATAGAGGAAATGTACGGTATGGATAAACCGATCCATGTTCGTTTTTTCAAGATGATTATTGATTATGCGACTTTTGATTTTGGAGACAGCTTCTTTCAAGATCGCCGTGTGATGGATATTGTGATTGATAAAATGCCAGTTTCTATCTCGCTTGGTCTGTGGACGACGTTGCTCGTGTATACAATATCTATCCCATTGGGAATTGCCAAGGCTGTTGGAGATGGGGGGCGTTTTGATGTTGTCAGTAGCAGTATCATTACAATTGGGTACGCAATTCCCAGTTTCCTATTTGCTCTTTTGTTGATCATAGTTTTTGCTGGAGGAAGGTATTTTACTTGGTTTCCAATTCGCGGATTGGTGTCTGAAAACTGGAACCAATTTGGCTTATTCCATAAAATTTTTGATTATTTATGGCATATGACATTGCCTGTTGTGGCCATGGTTATTAGTGGATTTGCGACCTTGACCTATCTAACAAAAAATTCATTCATCGACCAAATAGGAATGCAATATGTGATAACAGCCAAGGCCAAAGGTTTGAGCGAAAGGCGCGTACTGTATGGCCATGTTTTTCGTAACGCTATGCTAATTGTCATTGCCGGATTTCCAAGTGCTTTCATCAGCATTCTGTTTACCGGCTCGCTTTTTATCGAAGTGCTTTTCTCCCTTGATGGATTAGGATTATTAGGGTACGAAGCCGCTATCAATCGAGATTACCCGATTATGTTTGCCTCTCTGTACTTTTTTTCTCTGCTTGGACTGATTATGGGAATCATTGGAGACATGACTTACGCTCTGGTTGATCCCAGAATTGATTTTGAAACCAGGGAAGTCTGAAATAATGTCACCTCTTAATCGTCGGAGAATTGCTAATTTTAAGGCCAATAGGCGAGGTTATTATTCGTTATACATTTTTTTAATTCTTTTTAGTCTCAGCATATTTAGCGAGTTCTTAGCCAATGATAAGCCAATACTAATCTACTTCGATGGGAGCTTTTTGTTTCCAGTTGTAAAATCTTATCCGGAAACTCGTTTCGGAGGTGAATTTCCTACAGAAGCTGATTACGGTGACCCTTTCGTTGTCGAGTTAATTGAAGAGAAAGGATGGGCTATCTGGCCATTGATTCCGTATTCATACGACACGGTGGTCTTTGGGCGTCCTGCTCCTGCATCACCATCAGAAGAAAATTGGTTAGGAACGGACGATCAAAGCCGAGATGTTTTAGCCAGACTGATCTATGGCTTTCGCGTCTCGCTCTTGTTTGGGCTTACCCTGACACTATTTTCAAGTATCATCGGCGTTTCTGCCGGAGCTGTTCAAGGTTTCTTCGGTGGCTGGATTGACCTTTTGTTTCAGCGCTTTATGGAAATATGGCAGTCGATGCCGAGATTATATCTGCTGATTATTTTAGCCAGCGTCGTACAACCCAGTTTTTGGTGGTTGCTTAGTATCTTATTGTTATTCAACTGGATGGGGTATGTTGGTGTGGTACGAGCAGAATTTCTGCGTGCCAGAAACTTCGATTTTGTCCGTGCGGCCAGAGGACTTGGCGTTTCAAACGTAGTCATTATGTATAAGCATGTTCTGCCAAATGCCATGGTTGCAACCATAACTTTTTTACCTTTTAACCTCGGTGGTGCAGTTACTCTGTTAACAGGTCTTGATTTTCTTGGGTTTGGGTTACCACCTGGCTCTGCTTCTCTAGGTGAAATGGTTACGCAAGGAAGAAATAACCTCCATGCTCCATGGCTAGGTTTGACCAGTTTCCTAACATTAGCTATCATGCTGATCTTGCTGATATTCATCGGTGAAGCGGTACGTGATGCCTTTGATCCACGCAAGACATTAGCCACCTCCAAGGAATAGTTTGTGTCTGTGGAAATAGCCTCTCCATTGCTGAAAATTGAAAATTTATCAGTTGATTTTCACACTGAGGCGGGGATAGTTCATGCCGCACAGAATGTTTCGTTTACTGTCAATCGAGGTGAGACGGTAGCGCTTGTAGGGGAATCTGGATCCGGGAAATCCGTGACCGCCCTGAGTATTCTGCAGTTGTTGCCGTATCCTGCCGCTTCCCATCCTAGAGGCAGTATTCTTCTGAAAAACCAGGAACTGGTTGGCGGATCTCTCTCAGTACTAAGGTCTGTTCGTGGAAATCGGATTTCCATGATCTTTCAAGAACCCATGACTTCTTTAAATCCCCTGCACTCAATTGGAAAACAAGTAAGCGAAACGTTGTTAATTCACAAAGGTCTCTCTAAAGAATCTTCACGTCAGCGTACCCTCGAGTTGCTTCATCTTGTTGGGATGGAACAAGTGAGCCAAAGACTTAACGCTTTTCCGCATGAGTTATCCGGCGGGCAGAGGCAGCGTGTAATGATAGCCATGGCCCTAGCCAATGAGCCTGATCTGCTCATTGCGGATGAGCCGACGACCGCGTTAGATGTTACAATTCAGGCACAAATCCTTAAGTTGCTAAAGGATTTGCAAGATCAATTCAAAATGGCAATGCTGTTTATTACTCATGATCTGGCAGTGGTAAAAAAAGTGGCCAATCGTGTGTGTGTAATGAATAATGGTCAGATTGTAGAGCAAGGGGCCGTTACGCAGATATTTGATCAACCAGCTCATGAATATACCAAGCATCTCCTGCAATCTGAACCCAAAAGAGCTGAGCGGTCTCACCCAACTTTGGAACCTTTGATTCATGCTGAAAATCTTCGTGTCTGGTATCCGATAAAAAAAGGGGTTTTTCGTCGCAGTCATGACTATGTAAAAGCTGTCGATGGTGTTACAATAACTGTCAGTAAAGGGCAAACACTGGGTGTTGTTGGGGAATCTGGTTCGGGTAAGACCACACTTGGATTGTCCTTGCTGAGACTGATATCATCCGAAGGTGAGATTCAGTTTAAAGACCAGGTAATTCAAGGGCTTAAGTTTCGCGATCTTCGGCCATTGCGACGTGAAATGCAGATAATCTTTCAAGATCCTTTTGGTAGTCTCAATCCCCGGATGTCAGTTGGACAAATTGTCGAAGAGGGAATGAAAGTGCACGATATTGCTAAAAATAGAGAGGAACGTGAAAGGATGATCATTCGTGTATTGGAGGATGTGGGTCTAGATCCTGAAATTAAAGACCGATATCCACACGAATTTTCTGGCGGACAAAGGCAACGGGTTGCTATTGCTCGGGCCATTGTGCTGAAGCCGAGATTGATTGTACTTGATGAACCCACCTCTTCACTGGATGTGAGTGTACAATCGCAAATTATCAATCTGTTGCAACGACTCCAACGGGAACACGATCTATCTTACATTTTTATTAGCCATGATCTAAAGGTTGTTCGCGCTATGGCGGATCAAGTAATCGTTATGAGGAATGGAAAAGTGGTTGAGGAAGGTACGGTTGAATCAATCTTTGAAGACCCTCAAGATGATTATACAAGGTCGCTCATTACTGCAGCCTTTGATCTGGAAACCGTATCAGAGGCACAAAACACATAGAATTCAAATATAGTCAAGTTACTCATTTATGGGAGCTCAAATGAAAAAAACTTTTTTCGTCCTTGTCATGTTTCTATCTTCTCTCATCCATTATCAGGTGTCCAGCCAAGAGCCATACCGAGCTCATGGACTTGCTATGCATGGGGATCCTAAGTATAGCTCGGATTTCCCACATTTTGATTATGTGAATTCTACTGCGCCTAAGGGCGGTAAAATTGTCGAAGGTGCATTTGGCAGTTACGACAATCTGAATCCTTTTATTTTAAAAGGTAGGTCGGCTGCAGGTCTTGGAAATCTCTTCGAGACCTTAATGACCAATTCATATGACGAGGCTTTCACCGAATATTGTTTGTTAGCTGAAAGCGTTGAATGGCCAGAAGATAGGGCCTGGGTAACCTTCACTTTACGTGCCGAGGCCAAGTGGCATGACGGACAACCAGTGACTGTAGAAGACGTAATCTGGTCACTGGAAACGATCAAAGCAAAGGGACATCCCTTTTATCGTTCTTACTATGCTAACTTAGCTAGTGCTGAGAAGGTTGGCGATCGAAAAGTTAAGTTTACTTTCAGTGGACCACCGAATCCAGAGTTACCCTTGATTACTGGACAGATGCCGATACTACCTAAACATTATTGGCAGGAACGCGACTTTGAGTCAACTACGCTTGAAGCACCAGTTGGTAGTGGTCCTTATAAAATTAAAAGTTTGGATGCCGGTCGTTCTATCACTTATCAACGGGACCCAAACTATTGGGGAAATGAGTTGCCTGTAAATGTTGGACGGCATAATTTTGACATTATCCACTATGATTATTACAGGGATCGGAATATTGAAAGAGAAGCATTCAAAGCGGGTTCAATTGATTTCTTGTTTGAAAGAACAGCTAAAGAATGGGCTACTGGTTATAACATCCCAGCTGTTGAACAAGACGTCATTGTTAAGGAAAAAATAGAGCATGACAATCCGCAAGGAATGCAAGCTTTTGTCTTTAATACTAGACGCGAAATATTCAAAGATCGAAAAGTTCGTCAAGCCCTCGGTTATGCTTTCGATTTTGAGTGGACAAATAAAAATCTTTTCTATAGTTCTTATACGCGTACCCTTAGCTACTTTTCTAATTCTGAGCTGGCTTCCAGTGGGTTGCCGAGTCAAGAGGAATTGCGTGTTTTAGATCAGTATCGGGGACAGGTACCAGATCAGGTTTTTAGTCAGGTTTTTTCGGCGCCTCAGACGGATGGGTCCGGTAATATTCGGGGTAATATACGAACAGCACTTCGTCTCCTGAGAGAGGCAAACTGGGAAGTTCAGGGTGAAAAATTAACTAATACAGCAACAGGGGAAGTTATGAGTTTTGAAGTTCTTCTTGTTTCGCCGGAATTCGAAAGAATAGTGTTGCCTTTTACAAAGAATTTGGAGAAACTGGGGATACAAGCAAACGTCAATACTGTAGATACGTCACAGTACCAAAACCGAACGGATAGTTATGATTTTGACATGATGGTTGCCAATTGGGGGCAATCCCTCTCTCCAGGAAACGAGCAGCGTGATTTCTGGAGTTCTAAAGCAGCAGATGTCAATGGAACCAGAAACCTTGCGGGTATCAAAGATCCAGTAATTGATAAGTTGATTGATCTGATTATTTCTGCACCGGATCGCCAAAGTCTCATTATCCGTACCCAAGCGCTTGATCGAGTGTTATTGCATAGCCATTATGTGATACCACATTGGCACATTACGGCTTATCGAATTCTGTATTGGGATAAGTTTCGTATGCCCGAGGTACGGCCGCAGTATAGCCTTGGTATGGACACTTGGTGGATCGACCCGGAGTTGGCGGCTGGATTAGATGAAAGGAAACGCAATTTAAAATAAGAAAAATGTATCAGTGGATTATACACAGGGAGGGGAAATGTCTGGTGTTACTCCGGATGATCGCCAGGAAAGCAGCTCCACACAGCGTGAGATGTTAGAACTCTCTTATGCCGAACGTGTGCGTACGTTGATGTATCTCCAGCCCGTCGGCAGCCTGTCGACGCTGTCTAAAAAACATGCGGGTTGGCCTTTTGGATCGGTAATGCCTTACGGTTTAGATCAAATGGGTAATCCAACATTCCTAATTAGTACTATGGCAATCCATACCCAAAACCTTCAGTATAGCCCGAAGGCCAGTCTCCTTGTTATGGAAGCGGCTGCAGATGAGGATCCATTGGAAAAGGCAAGGGTGACCATTATGGGTGAAATTACTCAAGTTGTTGAGGAAGATCTGGCAACGATTAGGGAAAGTTATCTCAACCAACATCAAGATGCAAGATACTGGGTTGATTTTGGTGATTTTGCTTTCTACCGCATGGAGATTATAGACCTTTATTTTGTGGGTGGGTTTGGTGTGATGGGGTGGGTTACAGCGGAAGAATATCAGCAAGCGGAAGTTGATCCTCTGGCTGATTTTGCTGCTGAAATTATCCAGCATATGAATGAAGACCACACGGATGCATTGGTATTATTATCACAGCATTTCAGTAATCATTCAAGTACCCAAGTCAGGATGATAACGGTGGATCATCTTGGGTTTGATCTGGAGTTAACACAGGATAATCAGTTACAGGAAATCAGGTTGAACTTTATCCGCCAAGTACGAAACGCTGCCGAAGTTAGAAAGGTTCTAGTTGAAATGGTTCAGCAAGCGAGAGCAGGGGATTCTTAAATTTAGCAGTTTAATGTGTTTTACCTCGTCCATGAATTAACCATGCAACTTCGACAACATTCTGACGGACTCCGTACAATATATCGTGTAGAAAGACAGTTGAGTCTCCATAGCCCAGCATAAAGTCAAATGTATCACCAATCTGGATCTTGTTTTCTGGCGCATTTAACGTGACGACACCATGTTCGGCAGAAGCCTTAAATGATTCAAACTCGGACATTCCAATTGGTGTTGGCATTCTTTCCCCCCAAGCTGGCAACGCTTTGAAGCCCGCATCGAAGATGATCCGCTTGGGATTGGGTCGACTGGTTACCAAACTTCTGACGAAAATAGAAGGCTGAGTGTCAACTCCCCATTTTTGATACGACATATCGCAAAATAATGCACCACCAGCTTGAATTTCAGTAATTCCCGATAAGCGCGAGGTGATTTTGTAAGTGCCGCTTCCCCCTCCACTCACAATCTCCACTGATAATCCTGCTTCTCGGCACATTTCAGTTGTCTCTTTGAGGATGCTTACTGCTGTCTCAACAGTTTCCCTTTTTAACAACGGATCTTCAATTCCGACTGCATGTCCTTCCCAAGCCATGAGTCCTTTATAACAAAGTCCCGCTGTTTCCGTGATAAGCCGGGATATTCTGACTGTCTCCAGTCCTGGAGGAACACCAGCACGATCCATGCCTGTATTAACTTCAACCAGCACATTGATTTCGGTGTTAAATTGTGTCGCGATCTTTCCCAGTTCAGCAATGTTCAATTCGTTGTCCACGGCGATCTTGATGTCAACTTGACGGCATAAGTTAGCCAGTCGTTGAATCTTCTGAGAGCCTATGATCTGATTGGCGATCAGGATGTCTTTAATTCCCGCATATGCCATGACCTCGGCTTCACTTAGCTTCGCGCAGGTGACACCTATTGCCCCGGCTTCGATGGTTTTATGTGCAATTGCCGGTACCTTAATCCCCTTGGTGTGTGGACGCCAGTCAACACCAGCAGCACTAAAAAAGTCTGCCAGAAGTTGAATGTTCCTTTCCATAATATCTAAATCCACCCAGAGGGCCGGTGTGTCTAATTCGTGGATTTGATGGCCAATCGCGTTCATAGGTTCTCCAGTGCTAAGTCTAAGAATTTAACTAGATCAAATTCAGTCTATTTAGAATCACGGATTTTAAGATCTTAAAATCCGTGAACTTGGAAATGCACCCAAATCTCTCAAATACATCATATCTATAATTTGACAAGCTGACATAGATTATTCATCTCGGTTTTGTTATAATGGTGTTGTTTTGCCTGTTGTCCTAATAACTTATACTCTAATTAGAAAATGCAGCCTGAAGAATCAGGGAGCAGATTGGAATAACCATGACAACCTTACCATCTACTATGTCAACTGTGAGTTCACAAACATCCACTAATAATAACATACCTACCCAACCAAACATCGTGTTTATTCTAGCAGATGATATGGGATATGGAGACTTGGGTTGTTATAACCCGGACTCAAAGATTCCAACACCTAATATGGACAGGTTGGCATCACAAGGGATGCGTTTTACCGATGCCCACTCCCCATCTGCAGTTTGTTCTCCAACGCGATATGGTGTCCTGACTGGTCGATACGCCTGGCGTTCCCGATTGAAGAATGGCGTTCTGTGGGGATATTCTACGAGTTTGATTGAAGAAGGGAGAATGACGGTCGCTTCCATGCTAAAGCAACACGGTTATACTACTGGTTGTGTCGGCAAATGGCACCTTGGATTCCAAAACGGTGATCCTGTTGACCGGAAAAACCAGGTGGATTATGACCAACTATTGCAACCTGGACCGGTTACGCTTGGATTTGATTATTTTTATGGTATTCCTGCCTCACTAGATATGGATCCGTATATCTTCATCGAAAATGACCGTCCTATGGAATCGGCTACTGAAATGATAGAAGGAAGCGCTCACCGTCGCCAAAACGGCGGAGGATTTTGGCGCGGAGGACCAATCGCACCCAATTTCAAGCACGTTGATGTTCTACCCATCATTACACAAAAGTCAGTAGAGTTTATTCAAAAAAACGCTAAAGAAACACCAGAAAATCCGTTTTTTCTGTATTTCCCATTGACTGCCCCACATACCCCTTGGGTACCAACTGAAGAATTTTTAGGCAAGAGTGGGGCGGGTTATTATGGTGACTTCACCACACAAGTGGATTGGTCGGTTGGTCAGATTATAGATACATTAGACCAACATAATCTGACAGAAAACACACTCATTATCATCACCAGTGATAATGGCTCGCATTGGTACCAAAATGATATTGAACAATTTGATCATCGTTCGAATCTGCATTTGCGTGGCCAGAAAGCTGATATTTGGGAAGGCGGACATCGTATCCCGTTTATTGCTCGCTGGCCGGGACAAATTGAAGATGGCACAGTAAATGATCAAACTATCTGCCTAACCGATTTGATGGCAACGGTTGGTGAAGTTCTTGGTGAAGACTTACCTGAACATGCAGGCGAAGACAGTGTTAGCATTTTACCCACGTTGGTCAACCATCGATTAGATCAACCAATACGAGATGCTATCGTTAATCACTCAGCAAACGGAACGTTTGCTATTCGCCAAGGAGCATGGAAACTAATCCAAGGACTGGGTTCAGGTGGGTTCAGCTCACCAAAAACTGTGGAACCATCTCCAGATGGGCCCAAAGGTCAACTCTATAATCTTGATGATGACCCCAGTGAAACCAATAATCTTTACTCAGAACAACCAGAATTTGTCGAGCAATTGACAAAATTGCTCGACAAATATCAAGATCAAGGACACAGTCGGAATTAGTTTAGTCCCTAACGTAATTTAGATACACAATGTGTGCTGAACGTCTAGAAAATAATCCTATTATTGTACCCCATATGGACGACAGAATGGGTCATAACATCAACGGGCCCTCATTGATTCAAGTACCTGAATGGGTGACAAATCCTTTAGGAAAGTATTACTTATACTTTGCATGCCATAACGGAAAATATATTCGTTTAGCGTATGCCGATGAACTGACAGCAGACTGGAAAACCTACACACTTGGCACATTGAAGTTGGAAGATTCTTTCTGCCAAAGACACCTGGCTTCACCTGATGTACACATTGATCAAGCGAATCAAGAAATCATTATGTATTACCATGGCCCTGTACACGATGCTGAGAAACAACAATCTAAGGTTGCTATCTCAAAAGATGGTATTCAGTTTACAGCTTTCCCAGAAAATCTCGGGAACTCCTACTTCAGAGTCTTCTGGTGGAACAATTTTGCGTATGCATTGGCCATGCCAGGGATTTTTTATCGCTCAAAAGATGGTCTGAAAAACTTTCAACAAGGACCAACCCTATTCTCTGAAAACATGCGTCATTCTGCGATCAAGTTGGACGGCAACCAACTGACGGTTTTCTATAGTAATAAGTTGGATTGTCCTGAGAGGATTCTCTGTTCAACGATTGATTTAACTCCAGATTGGATGGATTGGCAACCCAGTCCGGCTGAAACAGTTTTAGAACCAGAGACAGAATATGAAGGTGCAGACCTTGCCTTGAATCCCTCTGAAAGCGGAAAAATTGCTAACAGAGTCCGCCAATTGCGAGATCCCTGTATTTACCGAGAAGGAAATGAAACATATCTGCTTTACTCTATCGCTGGAGAGCATGGCATTGCTATTGCCAAACTGACAAAAGCCTGAAGATAAATCCTAATCTAGTAGCGAAAACATGAGAACAAGAGAATTAAAGAAAATTGGAATTCCTAAAGGAGAACCTACTAAGCGTGCTTTCGAACTTATTAAGAATTTGGCTTCCCAAAAACATAATCAAAAGCAAATAAAAACTATCCTGTCAGGAATTGCAGCAAATCCTACAATCTACAGAAATCATCAAACTTACAGCAAACTAGCGAAGGTCTTGGAAAAAGGCACCTATACCTCTCCTAAAACACCAGCAACCTACCAAAAATGGGGCAAAAATTTAGATTCTCAATCTGTCCAACAGATGGAAAATGCCTGCCAATTGCCTGTATCAGTTGTAGGTGCCTTGATGCCAGATGCACATTTAGGCTACGGGTTACCAATCGGTGGTGTGTTAGCTACCGAAAATGCAGTTATACCATATGCGGTCGGTGTTGATATTGCCTGTCGTGTAAAAATGACAGTCTTAGATATGCCCGTTGAAACTTTGGAGCATAATGGAGGCAAAAATCAATTAGTTAACGCCATCGAGAGAGAAACTCGATTTGGGATCGGCTCCAAATTTAAACATCGACGCCAGCATGAGGTTTTGGATGAAGAATGGTCAGTTTCCCCTATTACCAAACAAAACAAAGATAAGGCTTGGAGCCAATTAGGCACTAGTGGTAGTGGTAATCATTTTGTTGAATTTGGTGTCCTGACAGTTGATGAGGCCAAATTGGGATTGGAGGCAGGAAACTATCTAGCACTCCTCAGCCATAGTGGTAGTCGAGGTACTGGTGCCATTGTCGCCTCTCACTATAGTAAATTGGCTCAAAAATTACACCCTGAGTTGCCCAAAAAACTTCGTCAACTAGCTTGGCTTGATATGGATACTGAAGTTGGACAAGAGTATTGGGCCGCTATGGAACTGATGGGAAAATACGCTGCTGCCAATCACGCTTGCATTCATCGACACATAGTTGCATATCTTGGAGCAAATATTTTGTTGGATTTGGAAAATCATCATAACTTTGCTTGGAAGGAACATCACCATGGGCGCGATGTGATTGTACACCGTAAAGGTGCAACGCCAGCAAGCGAAGGGACGATTGGCATCATCCCAGGATCAATGGCAAGTCCTACTTTTGTAGTTCGTGGAAAAGGAAACTTGGAATCACTAAACTCAGCAGCTCATGGAGCAGGACGGGTTATGAGCCGAAAGAAAGCTATCAGAACACTCAATTGGGAAGACACACGAAAGATACTGAAAACAAAACAGGTAACTTTGCTATCTGCGGGTTTGGACGAAGTACCTTTCGTCTATAAAAATATCGAAGAAGTGATGGCAGACCAATCAGATTTAGTGGAAATTACCGCACGATTTGATCCTAGACTGGTTAAGATGGCTCCTCATGGAGAACGACCTGAAGACTAGCGTTTGATGAGTTTCCCTTACCAAAATTGAATCATACATAACATTAACTATTAACCCATTTTATTATTGTGCTTCATTCAGGAGTTTATCGTGACTGTTATCTCGACTATCGCTGACCCTGTTCCAATGACAGACGAGCAAAAATTCATTTTCGACCTAAAAGGCTGGATACTGTTACCCGGTGTATTAGAACCAGAATTGATTGAAGCCTGCCAGGAACATCTCCACAAACTCAAACATGAACCCGATTTATTACCTAAACATGAACGATATTCGCTGGCAGGTCCAGCTCAGGAACTAATTGATCATCCTGCTATCGTTGGTGTTCTAAGGGAAATTATCGCACCAGATCCTGGACCAGATTCTTACGGCTTTCGTTGTGAGAACAGTTTTGCTATGTATCGTACCGCAGGCCAATCGGGTAGTCCTCCTCACTGCGGCCCGATTGTCGGACCACTTGCTTATCGCGTTTTAAATGGTCGGATCTGGTCAGGATTGACTCGCGTCGTTTGGGAATTGACTGAGGTGCAACAAGGACAGGGAGGCACACCAATTATGTCCGGATCTCATAAAGTAAATTTCCCGGTCCCAGAGGATTATCGACAGTTCGACCCATGGCTATATGAAAGCTATTCATGTCCTCCCGGATCTGTTCTGATCTTTTCCGAAAGTTGCTGGCACTATGGTTTGGAATGGAAGGACACTAATCGAGACAGACAAGCGATTTTCAATTGTTACAATAGCTATTTAGCACAATGGCACAAAGCAAATTTGCCTACTGAAGTAATTGACCAGATGCCCCCGAAGAGACAGACAGCATTCCGCGGTGTATGGGGACATAATTTTCACCAAGGTCAACACAACGACTATTATAGCCAAGACAATCAGGCATTGTGATATGCTCCAAGTTGAGATCCTTGATCCTACGGAAACAAGAAAAGCGGCGAACATCTTCCATCGAGATGGTTTCACCATTATCCAAAGTGCGTTGACAGCTGATCAACTTGTAATGGCACAATCTGGAGCTGATCGTGTTATTACCCAACAGATGAAACAAATTCCGCTTGACCAAGCCAACCGCGGATATGCTCGCTACTCTTTCGGCTCACAAGTGCACCATCCAGAATGGGCTCAGTTAATTGATAATCCATCCATTCTACCAATTCTAGAAGCGATCTGGAATAGCTCTGACTTTGTCTGCTCAGGCGCAGGCGGAGACTACTCAACCCCAGGAGCCGAAATTCAGCCACTTCATAGTGATCTTGGTGATTTTTTCAATGATTCATTGGGACTCGTCACTGTTAAGGACATACCAACACCGTTTATCGTTGTGAACTATTTGATGGTTGAGTTTACGCAGATGAATGGAGCGACACGATTTGTGCCAGGGACACATCGCACACGTACGCCAATTCCCACATTGGAAGAGGAACCGGAACGTTTCAAACAGTCCTTTATTTGCGCCCCAGCAGGTACGGCTCTTGTCCGTGATGTACGATGCTGGCATGGTGGAAACCCAAACATTTCGAACCAAATTCGACCTATGCTTGGTATTGGATACTTTGCTCCTTGGTATCGAGATAGACGCTTTGAACCACTCCTACCCCTTCAACTTCATCAAACCCTTTCCAATCGGGCCCAGCATCTTTCGCGTTTTCTCGTCAAACACTAGGCATATTTAAACCGGGATCTTGCTGCACCGATTTATGTTGAAAACAGCCTATAAATTTATCCCGAATTGACGTTAGGATCCTCCAGTTTGGAACTTGGAATTGACTCGTCTTCAGATATCAATGAGATTCCGGACAACCTATTGAAGATGTGTTCATGAGCCATGGCGACCTGAAGAACAAGAGATCAAGGCGATCTTATCAGACTAAATTACTTATTGGAAACACCAAGCTCAGAGTTCTTGACATTCGATCCGAAATATGCGACTTTGTAGAGGTAACCAACTGACAGGCCTGAATGAAGGGAGGGGAACCCTTTTTGCGATTCCTAACTGCTAAACAGGTAAACCAATTCAAGCTCAATGGCTTTTTGGTAGTTGAAGACGTACTGTCCAAAGATGAGATCGAGGTGCTAGCTGAACGCACCGACCTCATCGCAGCAAACAAGGTCAATCAAGTTCCGGATACTAGCATTCAACTGGAAAAAATATTCGTCAATGGTGAACAGCCGGTTGCGGACAAGATCTTGTCTGTACGTAAACTCTATAATCTAGCCGTCTACGATCAAATAATGTGGGAACATGTCACTCATACCAAAATCGTGGATATCATCACTGATCTTTTAGTAACAGATGACGTCAAGATGTACGGAGATCAGCTATTTATGAAGGCACCAAAAACAGGGACAGCACAAGGATGGCATCAAGATTCAGCTTCATGGCGCGACATCTTCCCCATGGACTTAGTCACAGCCTGGACAGCTATTGACCATGCAACAGAAGAAAACGGATGCTTGAATTTTATCCCCGGAACACATCGTTGGGGCATGATGCAATCAAACAGACTGAAACCATTTTTATCGGATCTTGGTAGCAACCAGTGGCCGACTGTACCTGTGCCATTGCGAGCTGGTAGTATCAGTTTTCACCACAGCCTCACTTTACACATGAGCCATGCCAACCACTCTAGTCATCGTCGCCGTGGATACGCTGTTCACTATATGCGTGCGACTTCATGGCGAGACGAGTCAGTAACAGATGCCCCCAAGATGCCCCCGTTTAAGCAAGTGTGTGGACGTGCATTTCCTAACCGTGTGTAAATCTGATGCCTGAGACTTATAAAGTTGCTGTTATTGGATCAACCGGCAGAGGTGGCTACGGTCATGGTTTGGACAAAGTTTTTAAAGATCTAGACAATGTTAAACTGGTAGCTGTGGCAGACGGTGATCCTGAGGGATTGATCAAAACTGGAAACCGGTTAAATGTCTCCAATCTTTATGGTGACTATCGACAGATGCTGGAAGTGGAAAAGCCTGATCTCGTTAGCATCGCACCCGGCTGGGTTTCGGAGCGGGTACCGATGATTGAAGCTGCGGCTTCAGTTGGAAGCCACATCTATTGCGAAAAACCAGTGGCTGGCAGCCTGATCGAAATTGATGCTATTGTCAATGCATGCAGTAGAGGAAACATAAAAATGGCAATTGCCCATCAGTGGCGTGCCATGCCTTCCATTAGGCAAGCTATCAGAGATGTCGTATCAGGAAAGTTTGGGAAACTGCTGAGGATCTGGACACGTCCTAAGGATGACAGCCGAGGTGGTGGTGAAGAACTTTTGTTACATGGCACACACCTATTTGATTTGATGATGGCTTTCAGTAATACTCCTCGCTGGGTTAGTGCTCATATACTACAGAATGGGAGGGAATCTACCCTATCAGATTCCCACCAAGGCACGCAGCCTGTTGGCCCCATCATCGGCGATTCAATCTCAGCTACATTCGGTTTTGATAATGGTGTTCGGGGTTTTTTTGAATCTACAGCTAATCTGGCAATTCCGGGCCAGTCGAACTTTAATAATCTCTTTGGCATGTCAATTGAATGCGAGCAGGCAAGTCTAGAGCTCCGTGAACCTGGCGATTGCTACATTTATCCAGCACCGCGAGTATTGCCAGATCAGGAGCATTTGACTTGGAAAAAGGTCTGGATTGAAGGCTGGCACGACAAATACAACCACAGTATCCTTTGGAAAAATTTTCTTCATTTGGGTAACCAGATTCTTGTCAAAGATCTGATCAGGGCTATTGAAACGGAAGCAGAACCTCTTTCCAGTATCAGCATGGCACGTTACATCAACGAAATGGTCCAAGGAGTGTACCTATCACACTTTTCCGATGGTCGCCGAATCGACATTCCTCTGGTAGATCGTGCACACCCATTGGAATCCTCTGAATAGAGAACGATAGATATTTCCGAATTCTTTTAGTTGTCAATCCTCTTTAATAACGTTGTTCAGTTGAGTTTCATTAAAGACTCAATATTTCTGAGACCCCCTAATCTGCCGATCAATCCACTCTAAACCATGTCCAATCCGCAATTGATATATTATGCCAACCAAAAATCAATTATATCCATTCGTTTCTCTATGTTATATTGGGATCTCAGTAGTTTCATGTCATCTGACCTTTGATGTTCATCCTTTCCTGTAAACTGGCTTCTATTAACACCCAAATTTAAAGGTTCAATGCGTACACGATTATACGCTGGTATATTCTTAGGATTAATCTTAATTCCTATCAACGCTCACTGGATAGCCCTGGTAAGTGGTGTAAATCATTCACTTCAGCCGGCATATGGTTCTTTATTTATTGCCCCTGTCATTAATTTATTTTTTATTCTATTCCTAAATTTGATTTTAAAAAATGTAGCACCACAATTGGTACTAAATCGACTGGAATGCATTGTCATTTATGAGATGCTGGTTATGCTATGTCTTACCTCTGGACATAATCCGATGGATTTTCTGCTTGGCACACTGATCCACCCTTTCTGGTTTGCCTCACTAGAAAACGAATATGCAACACTCTTTCATAGACACATTCCACGATGGTTTACCATAGAAAACAAAGAAGTCCTAACAGGACTTTTTAATGGAGAATCTTCCCTGTATACCTCGGAATATTTGACAGCATGGTTATGGCCGGTAATTCTCTGGTCAGGCATTACCTTTTTAATCTTTTTTATGCTTCTGTGTCTGAACAGTATCCAGAGATCACAATGGATAAACAGAGAAAAGTTGAGCTACCCAATTGCACAACTACCTATTGCAATGACAAAATCCGGCTTTTTCAACCAAAAACTACTATGGATTGGGTTTCTGTTTGTCGCATTGATTCAGATTCTGAATGGACTAAACTTTCTTTTTCCGTTTGTACCAAGAATACCGCTGAAAATATCCAATTTCGGTTCCACAGTTTTCACCACTAAACCCTGGAATGCAATTGGATGGCTACCATTATTTTTTTATCCGTGGGTTATCGGGTTGACGTTTTTTGTGCCACTGGACTTGTCATTTTCAGTATGGTTCTTTTTTTTACTTATCAAAAGCCAACTTGTTATCGGTAATCTTGGTGGATTGGAGTTTCTACCCGGATTCCCATACTATAATCATCAAGGACTTGGGGCTTGGATCACTTTAGGCGGGTTAACTCTCTGGCAAAGTAAAGAGCATATTAAAGACATCATTTCCAAATTATTCGGCAACCAAACTGATAATCATGATACACCAACAGATCCATCAGGACACCGATGGGCACTGTTGGGAATGGTCTTCAGTTCTATTATCCTCGTCTTACTCTTTCATCAAGCGGGAATGTCCTTCAGCATTATACTGGCCTTTTTTGCTATATATATTGTTATGTCTGTTGCTATCACACATGCTAGGGCAACCGTTGGTATTCCGTATCATGAAGTCATCTATACACACCCGCAGTTGATTTTAGTGTCCGTTTTGGGCACGCGATATATTGGAGCCAAAAACCTGACATTGATGTCATTTTTATACCCATACGTTCGAGACAATGTCTCTCACCCAATGCCAAGCCAACTGGAAGGATTCAAAATTGCCGCGGTTACCGGCATAAAGCATCAAAAAATGGTGTTAGTGATGACCGCCGGATTATTCTTTTCCATCTTCGCCTCATTCTGGAGTTACCTCCATGTTATGTATAAGTATGGCATAAATCACGCAAGCGGTTATTTCATTGGTATTGGGCAAGAGAACTTTGGCCGAGTTTTGCTTTCTTGGTTGGTATATCCGCAAACCACAGATCATGTAGGACTATCGTTTACAGCTTTAGCTTCAGTATGCACAATCTTCTTAATGATAATGAGAAGAAGCTTTCTATGGTGGTCATTTCACCCAGCGGGCTATGCACTAGGAATGTCTTCTGGAACAGTTTGGGTCTGGAGTGCCGTTTTCACTGGATGGGTAATCAAATTGGCTATCTTAAAACTCGGTGGATTGAAGATGTACCGGAGGACAGCTCCATTTTTCTGTGGCTTAGTTTTGGGAGACTACGTCATTGGTTTTGCTTGGAGCATCATTGGATTAATATTCAATATATCGGTTTATCGCGTTTGGTATTAACCAAAACTATTCTAACTGACATTTAACAAAAACACATGTGTCGGAGGCAATTATGATCAAAGCCTTACGAAACGGATTTCGTAGATGAAAAAGGTCGTCCAAAAGCAGATAACCACCAGATCTGTGCTGATTGGAGCCAGTGTAGCTATCTTTGTCAATCTGGCCTCTCCTTATACTGAAAGCGTTGGTTTCAGCAACTTTTCGTGGAGTTATCTTCCTGAAGGAGCAGCCATCCCGATGTTGCTCATTTTGGCTATTAATGCATTGATCCTGAATGTACGAAAAAAACTAAGTTTA
>Ga0066834_10000384_pt1 | contig 20876 bp, 22 predicted proteins | sample ETNtaG_30_FD_66729 | JGI IMG/M metagenome (GOLD analysis project Ga0066834, IMG submission 66729) | Marine microbial and viral communities from oxygen minimum zone, Eastern Pacific Ocean - ETNP201306PF43B | ecosystem: Environmental > Aquatic > Marine > Oceanic | place: Pacific Ocean: Eastern... | reverse complement strand
TTCAACACCGTTAATACCTTTTAATTGTTGATCAATGATTAACAAGTCGTAAGATTTCTGTTTAAGTTGTTCTAGTACTTCTTCACCAGAAGATACTGAATCCACCTTTAATGAAAAAGATCGCAGTGTAGTTACCAGTGAATTAAGTGTTGATGGTTGGTCAATGCATATAAGTAGATTAAGTTTTTTTAACTCATCGGGGAGTATCTTAGTCTGAGAGGGTTTCTGAATCTGAACCCCAACTTTAAAATCGAAGAAAAATGTAGTGCCTTTACCAATTTCTGTTTCCAACCAAATTCTTCCACCCATCATCTCTAAAAGTAATTTACTAATAGTAAGACCTAATCCTGTGCCACCATATTTTCTGGTTACAGAGCTATCAGCTTGTTTAAATTCATCAAATAGAAATGGAATTTGCTCTTTGTCAATTCCAATTCCAGTATCTTTTACTGAAATCTGTAAATAGGTTTCTTTTTTGCCTCTTTTTTCCCCTATACTAACGTTAATAACTATCTCTCCTGATGATGTAAATTTAATAGCATTACTACATAGGTTTGTAATTACCTGCCCAATTCTTAAAGGATCACCTATTAGCATTCTTGGAACAAGTGGGTCAATGGTTATCACAAGCTCCAGGTTTTTCTCGCGTGCATTCTGTAAGTTGAGTATTATGATTGAGTTTAAAACAATATCCAAATCAAAATTTACTTTTTCGATTTGCATTTTACCTGCTTCAATTTTTGAGAAATCGAGCACATTATTAAGTAGGCTCATTAGAGTTACAGCAGACCTGTCAATTTTTAGAAGATAATCTTCCTGTTTGGGATTTAATTCAGTGTTTTTTGTTAAGTGAGTTAGCCCCATTATAGCATTCAAAGGTGTACGTATTTCATGTGATATTGTTGCTATAAACTGACTCTTAGCAATAGTCGCTTGTTCGGCTTCTTTAAGGGCACTATCTAGTTCTTTTGTCCTGTCAAATATCATGTTCTCTAACACGATTTTTTGTTTTTTAACAATATTAACGCGCCATTTGATGAACAACCAAAATATTAACCCAAATGCGACTATATATAATACAATGGCCCACCAAGTTTGCCACCAAGGTGATCTTATTATAAAGGGATACTCTAGTACCTCACTCCAATTACCAGTTTTACCAATTGCCCGTAGTTGAAAAGTATACTGACCTGGAGGAATATTTCTATAGTCAGCAAGGTTATCATTTTTGATTAATCCCCAATCCTGGTCAAAGCCTTCCAGTTTATATTGATATTGAATTTGATTTGTGGCAGCCCAATCAATTGCAGAAAAGTGAAAAGTGATGTGATTAAGTTCGAACGGTAAGCTTAAACCAATAGGGTTATTTGAAAATAACGACACATCAGTAAAGCGAATACCCGTTTGAGAATTATTTTCGTTATTTGATTTTAGCTCATTGAAATTTATTGTTTTATTATTAATCGTTATGCCATGAGTATGAACTATTGGAGCTTCTCTGGGTGATATATAATTTTTTAAATCAAGTGATGTAAGTGCTTTGCCAGTTCCCCACCATAGTCGGTTCTTGTTATCATGCAGTACAGCATTTGTGTAAAAATCTATTCCTATAAGTCCATCCTTTTTATCGAAATTATTAATTACGGGATTCAATTTTGCAAAAGATTTATTTTTAAACAAAAAACCATCTTTCAATTTAATCTGGTTTAAACCATTAGTAGTTCCTACCCATACGGAAGAATCATCATCCACTACTAGTGAATGTGCATAATCATTACTCAAGCCATCTTTTGTCGTAATTGTCCTGAAAGAATCTCCATTAAATAAAGTTATCCCACCTCCATCGGTTCCAAACCACATTATTCCATTTTTATCTTGAGTTATTGTCCAAACCGTATTATTTCCAAGTCCTTGTTCCGTTGTATATTGAAATAATGTATCATCTTTATAATGAGACACTCCACCATCGATGGTTCCAAACCAGAAATTTTGTTTCTCATCCTGAAATATGCATGTAACTATGTTGCTACCGAGGCCATCTTTTTTTGTTATCGTAATAAATTCGTTGCCATCAAATTTCGTAGCACCTCCATCGGTTCCAAACCAAATGTTGCCTTTATTATCCAGTAAAACTGAGCTTACATAATCATTATTCAAACCCTGGGCCGTTGAATAATTTGTAAATCTTAGCTGCCCCAACTTAAGACTTTCGCCATCCAATTTACTCACACCTCCGCCAAATGTTCCAAACCAAAAGTTATTATTAGTATCCTCAACAATAGACATTACAATATTGTTTGGAAGGCCTTGATCTGTATTAATACAATTAAATTTACTTTTCTGATGTGGATCCTCAAATTCCTTATAAATTAAAACACCACCATCATAAGTTCCAAACCACAATTTATTATTACTATCCTGAAAGATTGATAAAACAAGGTTATTACTTAGTCCCTGTTCTTGTGTATAATTGTTAAAACTATGCAAATTAAAAATAGAGACACCTCCACCGTCCGTGCCAACCCAAAGATTCCCTTGACCATCATCAAACAATGTTCGTGCATAATTGTCACTTAATCCCTCTTTTGTAGTAAAATTTGAAAAGGATTTCCCATTAAAACGTGTAATACCGTTGCCGTGAGTTCCAAACCATAAATAACCATCATAGTCTTCAATGATTGACATGATTACATTACTCCCTAAACCCTGCTCTGAAGTATAATTAGTAAAAGTCTCGCCATCGAATTTGGAGACACCTCCTCCATGAGTACCGAACCATATATTTCCATGTTGATCTTGTGTAATCGACAAAAGATTGTCCGATGCTAATCCATCCATTTTGTTAAAAGTGGTAAAACTTTTCCCGTCAAACTTTGTTACTCCTTTAGTTATCGTTCCAAACCACATATTCCCAAGTTCGTCTTCAAATAAAGTGAAAATATCATTCATTGCTAATCCCTGATCAGTTGTGTAGGTGGAAATTATTTTTCCATCGAAAGATGAAACACCTTCTTTTGTAGCAAACCAGATGGTACCATTCTTGTCCTCAATTATTGCTTGTATTATATCTGATGGCAGACCCTGTTTGGTGGTGTACTGGATAATTTTTTTTCCGTCAAAGCAAACTACTCCACCACCTCCTGTACCAATCCACAAATTATTCTTTTTATCTTTAAGAAGAGAAAGGACCTTATTGCTTGGCAATCCAGTGTTCATATTGTAATGGTCAAAAAACTGCCCGTCGTAAGAAACAAGTCCTCCAGTATGGGTGCCAAACCAAATTATACCACGGTTATCTTTGATAATTGCTCTGATAAATGAATTAGGTAAATACTGATCAGAATCAAGATAACGGATATCAAACAGAGCTTCGTCTTTATACCTTAATGGCAAAGCCTTTATTTGCTCAGGCTTAGCGGCAATAATACTTGGTGGTGGATATATTGAATCACCATGTTGAATCGTTATAAGTCCGTTTTCTATCGCTATTCTTTTATAAGATGAGATGCTATCGCGATTGACATTTAATGATTTAGAAATTGTTGTAATAATTGGTGGTTTGATTTGTTGGTTTGAGTACTTTTTTTTATCGGCTTGAGAAATATTAATAATTTCTGGCTTTTTGCTTTTCACCGGTAAATCTCCAGCGAGTTTTTCCTTCATAGTTTGTGGAAGGAAGGAAATACCAGGCGTGCATTCATAGATAACCTCTAACTCAAAAGATGGAGGTAGTTTAGCCAAAAACTTTTGCGGTTGTTTCATCCCATCTCTTCCAGGTACACGTATTATCAGAGAATCTGGGTTTACCCATGTTTTTTTTGGTTTGCTGATTACAGTTTTATCACCAAGATCTTTCTCTTCATTGTTAAGCTGTGGATTTTTACTTTCATTACATCCGTGCACAACAATTAATACGCTTAGTATAAATGTAAAAACTGTGTGCTTAGATTTCATCACTGCAGAATTATGAAAAGAAAATAGGGTTAAATATTTGATTAATTTATGATGTAAATATATAAAATTGTTTCTTATTGCCAAATCAAACATCAAATTAATATTTCAAACATACTGGATCATTTTTGGGAATTGCTCAATAATAACACTATTTTTGATATTTATTGCTGAATTGAAAACCAATTTTTATTAGATAAATTTTTTGAAAATGATGAATGAAATGGACCCGGAAGTTGATAATCCTGAAAATTATAAATTTACGATATTTTACTTTAACCCAAAGGACAATAGAGTAATTGTTCCAAAACGAAACAGGTTCTTTGGCTGGACTTTAAACTTTGCAAGCATTTATGCATATTTAATTTTAGGGACATTTATTGCTATTATAATATTGTACAAATTTTTTCTCTAATGTTAACTCAAAAAATTGAAAGGTTTTTTCGCTAACAAGAAATATTTTGCAAAAAATTAAGTGCGTTATTTACTAAAACTTCCTTAATGTAGTCTTAACCGATTGAAGGTAACCACCCCCAAACAAATTAACATGAACCATTAATGGATATAGGTTGCAATAGCTCAAACGTTCCTCCCATCCATTTTCTAATGGGTAATATTTATTATAACTTTGGTAAAACTGCCTATCGAAGCCACCAAATAATTGCGACATGCCTAAATCCATCTCACGATGACCATAATATACAGCAGGATCAATAATTACGGGATTTCCTTTTTCACTTACCATAAAGTTCCCTCCCCACAAATCACCGTGTAATAAAGCTGGAGGTTCCTTCGGAAAAATATTATCAAGTCTGGCATAAAAACGATCGAATGCAGTTACGGATTCTTTATCAATAGCAGCATTATTTCTGGCTAACTTAACCTGCTTTTCAAGTCTTTCTTCCCTAAAAAAATCGCTCCAGTTATTATGCTTATTGTTATGCTGATAAAGCGAGCCTATGTAATTATCATGGTTGAGACCAAAGTACTCATCACTATGCATATGAAGTCCTGCTAATTGTCTTCCAAAATCATCCCAAAATGAATGGGTTTTGCTTCCACTAGCTATAAATTTCAGGATTAAAAAGGAATCATTCTCGCTTTCGCCAAAGGCTATAACTTCAGGGGTATCAATGCTTTTAGCATTACTTAGTAATTCTAATCCCAATGCTTCTTTTTCAAACATTTGTGGATAAAGTGAAGCTGAGTTTTTTTTCACAAAAAAGTTGCCCTCAGTTGTATTTACTTCGTAAGTATCATTTATTGAGCCACCACCTACAGGTGAAACACCATTAACTTTAACATCAGTCCTATTAATTATTGAAAGCTTTTTTGCAATTTCAACCTTCCAACTCATAGTTGTATACTTTGTCCGTGAAATTAATAAAAAGTATTGAAAATGCTATGGACGCATTTAACCTTTAGGATAAAACAAAAGGACAAGACAATTAATTATTCAACAAACTCTGTATAAGTCCTTCTGCTTGCTCAAGATCATGAATAAGCGTTTGTGCTGATATAGTTGCTCCCGAAATTGCCTGAATATCTTTCCCATAATTTAAAGACTGTTTACCACTAAAGCCAATAAATTGTTTCAACCAGCCTTTACTCATTACCTGATGCCCGTGTGTGGCTTGATAGTTATATACTTTTACATTCAAGACGTTTCCTATTGAATCTGTAATAAAAAAATAATCAAAATATTCAAATTCAAGGGCAATATCATCGGGCATAATTGAACAACCACCAGAACGACAACTATTTACCCTACTTACGTAGACATAACCTGAAATTGAAGTATCAGATTGAATACTAAAGATTTTGGATTGCGAATAAGTATCTATTAACCCTTCAACTGGTTGTAATTGAAATCCTTGGGCTCCAATTTGCTTATTAATAGTTTTGACTATTTTATTATACGGAATTCTAATCTGATCAGCATCAGAAAAACTATTCATCAATACCCAGATAGTTGATATTGAAATTAGTATTGCTATGTTCTTATTTATTTTCAATTTTTTAAAGATTAAAACCAGATTGCAATTCCAGCATTAAACACATTTCGAAAGGTACTTTCCTGATCTGATTTTAATAACTGAATATCAGCTTTTATTGCAACTTCCGAAATAGGCTTCCAGCCTATACCTGCAGTTATTACTTGCATTTGATAAGCAGGGTTTGTGGATAATCCTGATACAACAGTGTTTTGAGTGTTAAAGGCAGAATATCTAACAAATGATATCAATTCACTTTTTATTTTTGCTAACTCTTGAAATACATTGTAACCGGCCTCAACATAATAACCATACATACTGTTTCCAACATCATTAGGAACATTGTCAGAGGCTGTAAAGTAATTGTACTGAGAAGTATTAAGGAGTTTTGTATAGTATGTTTGAGCCCTGAATTGAAAACCATTTCTCTGGTATCTGGCATCAAACCCGAACATTCTAATTTTTACTACCGAAGAGTCGGCGATTGTCATTGCATTATTATCATCTCTGTTTAATTTGTTAAACTCTGTTGATTGTGTTCCTCCTAAATAAACAGATAAACCAAGGTTCAGTCCCATTATCCCATAATATTCTATTCTACTAGCAGAAACAGGTGTTCGAATAATTGATTCTGCCCCTTTTTGTCTTCCCTTGCGTAACCCGTTTTTCCCAGAAAGCTGTGCACTGCCGTTATAACTGCTAAAACCATTCATTAAATAGGTTTGATATCGCAATGATAACTCAGGAACTGAACCCGTAATACCAACTCCTATTTCACGCCATGTTGTTGGTGATATATATTTATCAATTAATGGGCGCTCAACACCGTTAAAGGTAGTTGGTTCGTGGTATTCATTAATAATACCCATAGGAATCAACATCAAACCACCCCTTATTTGCAAGTATGTATTTACTGAATAATTAAGAAAGGCTTGTTCTACATATATTTCTTTTACATGCTCTATTTCAATTTCGGAAACAAAACTTAATTTTTCATTAAATCGATATCCAAATAAAATTACAAGACGATGTACATCTAATTTTCCATTCTGAATTTTATTGTCTCCGAAAGGTTGGTTAAAATCAATCTGACCATAACCACCAACCGTCAATTTTTTTGGACTGGATAGCATCAATGATGCAGCATTAAAATCCTGGTTATTTTCATTTTGCGAGAATAATACTGAATTACAATGTAGTAGAGTAATAATTAATAGTATATATGCAATAGCTTTCATTTTGTCTTTGATTATATTAATAATTAAGGCAAAAATATATTGCTGATGAATTGCTAACAATACCTTATTCTGGGTATATTAACCAAAAAGACATTTGGGCTAAACCATTTTTTGATTAAAACTTAGATGTTGTATTAGAGAATAATAATAAATTAATTCGACAGCCGACTAATTGTCCTCAGCATACCATTCGGCAAAAGAGGTAACAGTTTCTCTTAGTTGTAAGTACTTTAATTTAACATCTGGGGGCAGTTTTTTCATTAGTGTATTCGCAAAGTCAACTACCATCATCTCACTTGTAGGCTGATAATTAAGAAGAATTACTTTCTCAAAATTTTCACTAAGTTTTTCATTCAAATCTTCCGGCATACAACTGTTTAAAACAAGCGCGTGATCATAAACATCAATAATTGTGGTTCTTACTATTTTCTTTAGGTCGCCAAAATCCATAACCATGCCTAGCTTAGGGTTTTTTGTATCAATAATAGGTTTACCTGAAATGGTTACTAACAGCTCATACGAGTGTCCATGAATATTTCGACAAGGGCCATCGTATCCTTTAAGCGCATGTGCCATTTCAAATTTAAACTCTTTTGTAATTCTGATTGTTGGGTTCATGTTTAATCTGCTGATTTTACAAATGTAATTTTTTTAGTAATCTTATTTGAGTTATCAGTAATAGATAGAAAATAAAATCCATTACAAAGTTGTTGAATATCTATTTTCGAATAAGTAGTTGTTAAACTACCCATCAAGATTGGATTCCCAAATATCGAATAAATTGTATAGTGTAATTTTTCAGTATTTTGTGTTGAAATATTTAAACGGTTGGATGCTGGATTTGGGTAAACAGATATATCTACAATACTGTGTGAAGATACCTTACTAGGATTCCCCCAAATAACTTCGACATATTCAGGATGATCGATAAATGGATTTCGATTTTCTTGATATTGATAATAAATAACATCATTTCTATTAATTTCAAAATCATCTGGAGGATCTTGAGAGTTCCATAAGATGAGTTGTGACAACTTTCCATGTTCAGGATTTGGATAAGTATTAACAGCATCAACCACTTCAAGATCAGGTTCACTACCACCTTCATAACGAGTAGCCATATAAAATATCATACGTGCAACATCTCCTTTTACAGCATCTCTTGGTTCAAAGGAATCACCATCTTTAAAACAACCCGGAGCTTCAGGAACAGGGCTTCCGCCCATATCAAAATCAAGATTTCCTCTGGCACCGTTTACTGATACATCAGTTGGCCGAATGTGATGAGCATCAGTACCAGCAGGTGGATTATTTCCAAAATTACCATGCGATTTAGCCCAAACATGCTCTCGGTTCCAATCGTCAGGATCACCTCCAAATGTATTTTTGTCCTGTGAACGGCCGGTATAAAGTAATATTACATTGCTAGTATTGTTTGGATCCTCATCTGTATTTTTAAGTATGAAATCTCGCAAATCATTGTATGAAAATTCAACATGATTATTAATAATGCTATGTAATGCTGACTTCAATTCAGCTCCTGTTAAACCCTGAGCATCATCATAATAACCAGGTGGTATCTGCGCAAAAGCAGATTTTATTAGTATGAGAATACCTAAAAATACAACTTTGCTAAAGTACTTTCTAATTATCATACTAATAATAAATTAAAGAATAAAAAATGAGATATAAACGGCAGATATGAGCATAATTAAACCACCAATTGCATAAAGCAATGATGCAAAAGCAAGAGTAAGCTTACCAGGTTTCAAAGCAATTCCAACTATAGCAACAATTACTGTTAGAACAAATAACAATATTAATGTTGCCTGCTCATCGAAAAAAATATAGTAAAATAACAATCCTACTAAAAAAGTGTTCATACCTTGCGCTAATGATGCAAGGGCAACATGACCTATACTGTCGATAGAATATGTTCTTTCTCCTTTTCTAATATTGAAAGTTTCCATTAGCATCCTTATCCCAATAAGCAAAAATCCGATGAAAAAAATCGTACCTCTAAAATCATCCATAAGATGCATAAATGTGTCACCAAGTACTAAGCCTAACCAATATGTTACTACTTGTACCATCGACAATACGACAACAAGGATTACTGCTTTGCCCGGTTTACCTTCAACTTTAATCCCAACAGCTACTGGAAAAACTTGAATGGACAGGAAAATAATAATTAGTATGACTAATAATGATAGCATTCAAATAGATTATTAGACTGCAAAAGTAATAATCTGGTTTAGATAAATATGACCTAAGTCGTAAGTTCGCAGAAAGAAGATGAGCTTACGCTAATAGTAATACACTAATAAATGAGAACTACTATTTTCTCAAGCCATTGAGCATCAACTTCATCAAAGCTATTTGTGCTACTGCTATCAACATCCATCACTCCTATTATTTCATTGTTTTCATCTCTTACGGGAACAACAATTTCTGACAAGGATCGTGAATCGCAAGCAATATGGTTTGGGAAATCATGAACATTTGGAACAACAAAGGTTTTCTTCTTGTTAATCGCAGCCCAACAAACTCCCTTATCTGAAGCAAGGTTTATACAAGCTAAAGAACCTTGATATGGTCCAGCTTGTAATTTTCCATCCTGTAATAAATAAAAACCTGTCCAAAAGAAATATTCAATCTTATGATGAAGTATAGCGGCAATAGTTGACATATTTGATATTGGATTATTGCTACTTTTATCAATGAGATCCTTTATCTGTGAATAAAGCCTTTGGTATTTCTTTTGTTTTTTATCGGCATCCATGTTTAGTTTGTATTTAATCGTTACGCGAAATTAACTGAAAGAATAATTCAAAATTAAACTTTCTCTAGTTCTACAGTAAAATGCCTCAATATTGGAGCCTCTTTGGTTATTCGTAGCCCTGTTGTTATTTCGTTTCTTTTTTCATACACATTAATTATAGCTGCCGCTACATATTTCATATGGTCGTTGGTATAGGTTCTGCGTGGTATGGCAAGACGCATGAGTTCGAGTTCAGGATATCGATTCAATCCAGTTAAAGGATCCCTATCGGCCATAATACTTCCAATTTCAACACCACGTACGCCACCTTCTAAATATACTATACAAGCCAGAGTTTGAGCAACATACTCCTCTTTTGGGATAAATGGCAAAAACCGTTTAACATCTATAAAAATTGCATGGCCACCGAAAGGATATTGAACGGGAACTCCATTATCTTTTAATATCTGACCTAGATATGCTACTTGATTTATACGAGTTTCAAGATAATCAAATTCAGTTCCTTCATAAAGTCCCTGTGCAAGAGCGTTCATATCCCTGCCAGACATGCCACCATATGTTACATAGCCCTCAAAAAGAATATTATATACGCTTGCTTTTTCAAATACTTCTTTATTTTTAAATCCTATAAAACCTCCCATGTTAACAATGGCATCTTTTTTAGCGCTCATTGTCATACCATCGGCATAGTAAAACATTTCTTTAACAATATCACGAATACTAATATCGGAATAACCTTCTTCTCTGATTTTAATGAAATAAGCATTCTCAGCAAACCTTGCAGAGTCGAAGTATACCGGAACCTTGTATTTTTTTGCAAGCGCTGAAACAGCGTGCATATTTTTCATTGAAACCGGTTGTCCTCCAGCAGTGTTGCATGTTATCGTTAAAACTATAAGTGGAATCTTTTCCTTTGGATTACTTTTCAGTACATTTTCAAGCTTCTCAATGTCTATATTTCCTTTAAATGGATGATCGAGGGTTGTATCAAAAGCAGCATCAATTGTGCAATCCACGGCATGTGCTTTTCGATATTCAATATGTGCTTTTGTAGTATCAAAATGTGAGTTGCCAGGTACAATGTCACCTTCCTTAACCAAAGTAGAAAACAGCACATTTTCAGCAGCTCTGCCTTGATGCGTAGGAAGAAAAAAATCAAAACCTGTAATGTCTTTTATTGCATCCTTAAGTTTGTAATATGAGGATGAGCCGGAATAACTCTCATCACCAAGCAGCATTTCTGACCATTGTTTATCACTCATTGCTCCTGTTCCTGAGTCAGTTAATAGGTCGATAAATACTTGGTTGCTTTTTAGATTAAATAAATTATAATTTGCATCCGCAATCCATTTTACACGCTCTTCACGTGTGCTACGGTGGATGGGTTCCACCATTTTTATTCTATATGATTCTGCCTTAGGTAATTTCATCTTGCTAAATTTATTCTTAATTATCATTCGAAACTTAACATAATTAAATTATGAAAGTTTCATTACTTGATTTGCTATTACTATTAAAAAAAGGGGGTAGTCAATGCAAAAGATTAATTAACGCATTGAAAGGAGAAGCTAGAAAGAATCTCTTTTTTTGATATTCTTAAATAAACAAAAACGTATTATCTGTACTAAAAAGACCATCTTTTTCATTTACGCTGCAAAATTAATAAAATTTACAATATGTACTTCTTATTACATGGATAAACTAGGTCACTATGAATAAGGAATAAATATGAAAAATAGGTTTCGGTAAAATGCTTTATTTTATATATTATACCAGATTTAGATTTCCAATCTCTTCAGATACCTTGTATGGACTTACATATTTTGTAAGTTTAATTTTAACACCCTTCTCCAAACAGATGGGGCAATTCTTCATTTTAACAGGGTAGATGTAATCACAATCATGACAATGATAATAGCTAATTTGTGAAGATTTTGACTTTTTACTATAAATATAAATCAATCCTACTAATGGTGTCAAAAACAAGCTTATTAAAAACACTTTTAAACCTTCAGTTTGTTTTTCAATACCCAATACAGTTAGAATAAATGTTATGAGAAGATATACTGCTATAAACACTATTAGCATGGTAATTGCTTTTATTAGTGGAAACCACTTCGCAACTAAAATGCCACATTACTTAATTAGCTGTAAATCAATTGCTTTTAAAGATTAGCCATCTGGAGGATTAAAATTCCTCGTCGAATTTGGATACTCATTAGGCAATAATCTACGAATTTGGTGAATTTATAACAGGTTAATAAATATCAAGATTCATCTTAATTCTGGAAACTACCATATCAACTGCTACTTTATTATTCCCACCCTGGGGAATTATTACATCAGCATAAAGTTTAGTGGGCTCAATAAATTGAAGATGCATAGGCTTTACAAATTTTTCATAATGAATTAAGGCATCATTATAATTACGTCCACGTTCCTGAACATCTCTTCGTATAATCCGCATCAACCTGTCATCACTATCTGTGGCAACGAAAAGTTTAATATCTAACAAATCGCGTAATTTCTTGTTTGTAAGAATTAATATTCCCTCAATAATTACAATTTTTTTTGGAGCAACAGATATTGACTCTTTCAATCTAGCACAAGTGACGTACGAGTACATTGGTTGATTAATGGTTTTGCCTGATTTCAGCTTAGCTATATCATCTACTAGTAGGTCAAACTCAATTGAATTTGGGTGATCGAAATTAATTTTTCGCTTCTCTTCTAAGCTTAAATGACAGTTATCGAAATAATATGCATCCTGTGGTAAAAGAGCTACAGAATCTTTTGGTAAGGCCTGTATTATCTTATTTACTACAGTTGTTTTTCCAGAGCCACTTCCTCCAGCTATTCCTATAATTAACATGGGTTTTTGGTGTTCAAAGTTAGCAGAAATTAGGGGATCAAGAAATTACTGCTTAAAAATTAAGAAGGAACCAGACCTTGGCATCAAGTTACCCTTTCTTTTGTTCACAAAATTCAGTTAATACACCAAAAGTAGATTTTGGATGTAAAAATGCAATATCTAATCCCTCTGCACCCTTTCTTGGTTTTAAGTCAATCAGCCTAACACCTTTATCTTCGACTTCTTTAAGTGAGTTCTCCAAATTATCAACAGCAAAAGCTATGTGATGAATACCTTCACCTCGTTTTTCAATAAACCTTCCAATCGGTCCTTCTGAGTCAGTGGATTCCAGTAATTCAATTTTCGTTTGTCCTATTTTAAAAAATGCTGTTTTTGCTTTTTGATCAACAACTTCTTCAATAGCATAACAAACAAGCCCTAAAGTATCCTCATAATATTTGATTGCTTTTTCTAAATCTTTAACAGCTATTCCGATGTGCTCAATATATGATAGTTCCATAATGATTATCTCGTATTAAGAATTGCTACAGTTTCTGTTTACAAATTTAACATTATGAGAATAACTTTTAATATTCATAATATGCTTTGCAATTTTATTTTGATAATATTGTAGAAAATTTAAGCAGATGCGACGTGCTGTTTTATTTCTTATAATAATTGCTGGCTACTTTAATCTACTGGGGCAACGTTTTACTGATATTCAAGCAGGGCTAACTGGGGTTAGTGAAAGTGCCAGCAATTGGATAGATTTTGATCAGGACGGAGCCATTGATATTTTTGTTACAGGAGATTTCTACAATAAAGATAGACATGGAATATCTTCAAAACTTTACAAAAACTTAAGAAGAGATAGGTTTACCGAAGTATACTCGCCAGTCATTAATGTTTACAGAGACGATTTTGATTGGGCAGATTATAACAATGATGGAATAGATGATTTATTCATCATTGGTGAGACGGCTAGCGGAAATCTTATCTCTTACCTTTATAGTAATGACAGAACTAGCAACTTTAGGCGAATTCCCATTTCAATACCAGGATATAATGATGGATCAGTTGAGTGGGGCGATTATGATAGAGATGGTGATGCTGATCTATTAATTACTGGTAGAACAAAAAATGGACCTGCAAGCAATATTTATCGTAACGACCGAAATAATAAATTTGTTAAAGTTAATACCAGATTTCCCGGAATTCAACATGGTGTTGGCAAGTGGGCAGATTATGATAACGATGGTGATTTAGATGTAATTCTAAGCGGGAATAATAGCTCGGGCAAGGTACTAACAGCGTTGTTCCGAAACGATACGGGCAAATTTAATCAAGTTGATATTGGTTTTAAAGATTTAAAATTAAGTGATATCGCCTGGGCTGATTACGATAATGATGGGGATCTCGACTTTGTAATTATTGGTGAATCAGGAACTGGCAACCTTGAAAGCAGATTATATTCTAATGAAAAAGATGATGTCTTTTTAAGAGCGCCTGCCAATTTTGCCACAGCAAGATCTGGTTCAGTTGACTGGGGTGATATGGATCATGACGGTGATGTTGACTTGCTATTAACTGGGGAGAGCTCTAGTGGACCGGTGTCAAAAGTTTACCGTAACGATAGAAATGGTTTGTTTACTGATATAAAAGCTGGTGTTATCGCATTGTATATGAGTGATGCACACTGGGGTGACTATGATAATGACGGAGATCTGGATATTGTTATCTCAGGCATGTCAAATGATTACAGGTTTATATCAAGAGTCTACAGAAATGATCCAATTAAGAAAGTAGATATAGTAACTAATGATCAAAGTGATGATATTTGGAATAATTCAGTTGTGGTTTATCCAAAGCAGAAGAATATATATTACTATGTATTTGCTTCATGCTATTGTGATTTAAACGGGGATGGAAAGGATGAATATCATGTATTTTTTAGCCCAATAAAAAAACAGTATGTACAATATGAATTACAGAGAAAATTTAACAAGATAATTAGAGATATTTATCCTCAATGGGCTGATTTTGATCAGGCAAACATAATCGAAAATGGTTTTCCAACAATGCAAAAAGCAATTGAGTCAAAACAAATTGCTATAAAGGAATACCAATCCAAATATTTTAAAGCACACGATTTGCAGTGGTAATAAATAAGCATTTTGGCTCTTTAAAAATATATCACTAGTTTTTTCTGACAACACATGCTAAATCTGTACTTATCTATCTAATTGAATTGAACATTCTGAAAATAAATTCCTTCTCTTAAGAAATTTAACTTGTAAGTGGTTGATTAGTACACAAATAATATTATCCAAAGTACTTTGATTTTCAAAGTTCATTTTTTGATTAACTTTTCAAAAGCCTCTAAATGTAAAGTAAATTTCCTGAAGCCATGATGTGTGATCTTATAACTTGTTCTTGGTCTATTGTTAACAAACCGTTTTTTTAACTTTAACATATTCTCCTTTTCAAGAGCACTTAGATGACTGGAAAGATTTCCATCAGTAGCCTGAAGTGTGTCTCGTAACACTGTGAAATCTACCCAGCTACCTCTCATTAATATTGACATTATGCCTATTCTAATTCGATTATCGAAAATTTTGTTAAGATTAGCAATAATTTCTTTCATAACTACAGAGTGCTTTGCATTACAAAGTTAATAAAAATAATTTACATGTATCAAATATTAATATTATAGTTTTACTTGCCGTAGCTTAACGTGCAAAATATTTATTAAGTATGAAGTCCGGAGATGGAAACTTGAAGTTTGGTAAAGGTACTAGTAAATAGATAATCACAAATATAAAAATAGACTTAAATATTACGCTAGTAGCCGTTTTCTTTAATAAGCTTAATTATAGAATCTGTAGCTAATTCCTGATGGACGTTCCTCTGAACTACATTGCTGCCCTCATAAATATTAACCATCCCTTTTCCAGTTCCAACACAGCCGTAATGTGAATCGTCCATTTCGCCAGGACCATTAACAGCACAACCCATAACAGCGATTTTGAGTCCAGGCAAATTTGATGTTCTCTCTTTAATATTTTCAAGTTGCTTTATTACATTTATTTCCGATCTGCCACAAGTGGGGCAGGCAACATATTCGGTTTTAGATATTCGCAATCCCAATACCTGAAGTATGCTAAGGGCTAGTTTTGCAATGTTGTCATATGAAGTTGCGTCGGGGTTCTGAATCCAAATTCCATCGGTTTCCTGGTCTAGTAATACTGTCGATACCTCAACAGCTGCAGTGACAACGAGGTCATCGTATGATAATCCCTTATAACTGAACTTTTGAATTAAAAAAGTATCAAATTTAGATTCCTGCCTGTTCGGCAGACAGGCTTCACTTCGTTCAGAATGACTACTTTGCTTGGGTATTGGGTGGGTGTTTTCGTACTTATCAACTGATAAATCAGAAAATGATGAATATCCGGATGTTAAAACGACAGGAGGTTTTATACTAAATCTACTTTTAGGAAAATGAAATGTTTCTGGCTTAATTTTGTTTGTTATATCTTTTCTCTGACCGAAAATATCAACGAGCTTTTGAGCAACTGGTATTTCTTCTAATGGATCTTCAGCAAGTGAAACGCGAATTGTATCACCAATTCCATGTGCTAATAAATACCCTATGCCAGCTACTGATTTTATCCTTCCTTCCTCACCACTACCAGCCTCTGTAACTCCAAGATGAATAGGGTAACTTGATCCGATCTTTGATAATCTTTCTACTAAAAGTATGTTGACTTCAATCATAGTAATAACATTGCTTGCTTTAAGAGAAAGTACCAAGCTGTGAAAATCCAGCCTATTACATACTTGTACAAATTCCACAATAGACTCGACCATTCCTAACGCAGTATTTCCATATTTAACGAGTATTCTTTCAGATAATGAACCGTGGTTTACTCCTATTCTGATAGCTGTACCAAATTGCTTGCAGATTTTAATCAGAGGGCTTAATTGTTTCGTTATCCCTTCAAGCACATCGTTATCATCATATTCCTGATTTGCTTTACCTTCCCTTTCTTTGTCAATATAGTTTCCGGGATTAATTCGAACCTTTTCTACAAATTGAGCAGCTGTTTCTGCTACCCTTGGATTAAAATGTACATCGGCAATTAGGGGCACCTCTACTCCCGCTTTTTGAAGTTCATGCTTTATGTTTTTTAGATTTTCAGCTTCTTTACTATTTCGGGTGGTGATTCTCACAAAATCACATCCTGCTAATACCAGTTCTCTAACCTGAGCTACCGTTCTTTCAGTATCCATTGTTTTCGTAGTCGTCATCGACTGGATACGAATAGGATTTTTTCCGCCAAGGGCAGTATTACCTAATTGTACTATTGAGGAGGAGTAGTTCAAAATTAGCTAGTTTAATATAATTGTACAGAAATACCTGCGTTTACAATTCCCCTGTATCCATAACCAAATTCAACAAATCCAGCAATTGAACTCCCTATTCTAACGCCAATGGCATTAATTTGCCATGCTAAACGATTAATACTACCCGTACTACTCACTTTTTCACTACTAGCAGAGGGTGTCAGTGTTTCCTTTCCAAAACTATAGCCAACACCAAGTCCAGAGTAGAGCTGTATTTTGTTCATATTTTGATACCGATATTGCCCTTCAATGGCTATTGTCAAAAAACGTCTTTTTAGCTCACCAGCTAATTGTCCAACATTATAAATTTCCCCTATTGTTTGGTTGAAATCTACATTTATACCCCAAAGCATTAACTCATTTTTTGACACATGTCTGTATGTAAGAGAAATAATCCCAGATCCCTTATAATTATCCCTAATATATCTCTTATCAGGAAACTTATCATCCAACATTTTTGAGCTAATATCCTGAAACATGTCTGTCGCTGGTAATCCATAGCTGATCATAAGGTCATGATGTAAATAACTTCGGTCGAAACTTTGGCCATATAGGCTAATACTCATAATAAATATCAACAGAAATAGAAATGGCCTTATCATGTTTAGAATTTTCTCAAAATTAGTATAATTTTAGGTTATCAAATACATAAACACAAATGGCTATTAATAAGAAAAGATCAAAATTTTTCTATCTTTACAAGAAAATTAAAAATTTAAATATGAGCACTGAAAACACAGTAATTGAAACATTAGTAAAAGCCGGAAAACCATTAAAGGCAGGTGAAATTGCAGACATGACTGGTATTGACAAAAAAGATGTTGCCAAAGCTATCAAAACCTTAAAAACCGAAGAGAAGATATTTTCTCCAAAGTTTTGTTATTACGCACCGAAATAGGAATTTTCGCACATTAGCAAAACACAAATAAACAAACTATGATCGAAAAAATTTCTAAAAGTCAGGGTAATGTCCTTGGCTACAGAGCTACTGGTAAACTTACCAATACAGATTACAAAGAGATTCTTATCCCCGGAATAGAAGCAGTAGTTAAAGAGTACGGAAAAGTAAATTTCTTGTTTTACCTCGACGAAGAATTTAAAGGTTGGGAGCCGATTGCCATGTGGGACGATTTTAAACTTGGCCTTGGTAAGATTAAGAGTGATATAGCGAAGTTTGCCCTTGTTGGAGGACCACTTTGGGTACAGTGGGCCATGAAACTTGATAACTATATCATGCGTGGAGAAGTGAAAATATTTTCTATTGATCAACAAAAAGAGGCCTGGGACTGGCTTACGGAAAAGTAAACTTTTTCTAATTGTCTATAATTTAATCTGAAGAATTATATTATTGCTATTAAACCAATCTTTTGGTTTTTAACCTTTCTCATAACTACGGGACACTTATAGCAGTTAAACAAGTTATAATAACTAAGATCTCCTGACTGCATTATTACAATTTCGATTAAATAATTTTGTTTCTCAAAATTATAGTCTCAATAATTTAATTCACTATTTTTGACGACTGTGAGAGAGATGATAAAAATAGGAAGGCTTAGATGGCTGCATATTAACAATCCTACTGAAGAGGATTTTAATGAATTTGAACATAAGTATCATTTTCACCAGTTGGATATTGAGGATTGTAAACAAATTAATCAAAGGCCAAAGATTGATATTTACGATGATTATTATTTTTTAATACTTCATTTCCCGGTATTCGACCGTCAAAACCTTTTTGTTAAACCCCGCGAGTTAAAAGTATTTTGGGGTGAAGATTTTCTAATTACAGTTGGCAAAACTCACTGGATTGTAGATAGCATGTTTAAAGAGGCGCAGGAGCAGGAGAGGCTGGGAACTGATTTTGAAATCGGAACATCAGATGCTTTGTTATATACCATACTCGAAAAAATAATGAATGAGTCTGTATTTATCTTACGTAAAATTGGTCTCGAACTTGAGTTAATCAACCGTGAATTATTTAGTGGAAAAGCACGCAGAATTATTGAAAGGCTTTCGGTTACCCGAAAAAATATAATTGCCATTAACACAATGTTTAAACCTCAACTTAGAGTTTTTAACAAGTTTGAGTCGGGTAAAGTAGAAGGTTTTGCTGATAACATGGAAGATTATTGGGGTAACATCCTTGACTATTATAACAAGATGTGGGATATGACCGAAGACTACGGCGAATTGATTGAGGGCTTATCAACTACTTTCGATTCAATGCAGACCAATAATACAAACGAGATAATGAAGATCCTCACTCTTATCTCATCCATAATTCTCCCTCTTACGTTTCTCACCGGCCTTTACGGTATGAATGTATTGTTACCAATGGAAAAAAATGATCTGGCTTTTTGGATTATAATAATAGTTATGTTTATTATTGGTGGTGGAATGGTAGCCTATTTCAAGAAGCGAAAATGGCTATAGAGTTGAGAGTTAATCTAATTTAATATTACCCTACTTTTTCTTAAATATATCTTCCTGTCTTTGAATTGATTCCTTGTGTATCAGATTAAGTAATGTTTTCATAAAAGAACTATTCAATCCCAAATGAGTACCAATTGACATTCTGTCTTTGATCATGCCTGCCCAACGTTTCATTTGGAGTATTGTGATATCGTTGTCCCTTTTATAATCACCAATTTCATCAATTATTTCCATTCTTTTAGCCAATATTTGCAGTAGCTCACCATCGAGTTTGTCTATCTCTGTACGTAGTTCTTCAAGTTTATGCTGGAAATCGATATCTCCCTTTTTATGTCTGATAACGAGCTTGTTAAGAAGTTTTTGAAGATCATCTGGTGTAATTTGTTGAGCCGAATCCGTTAAAGCATTTTTTGGGTCGCGATGACTTTCAATCATCAAACCATCCATTTCAAGGTCCAAACCTTTTTGGGCAATAACTTCAATAAGTTCCTGACGTCCACAGATGTGGCTTGGATCAACAATTATAGGAAGCGAAGGAACAATTCTTTTTAACTCAATTGGTATTTCCCACATAGGTGCATTTCGGAATGGTGATTTCTCGAAATAATGAAAACCTCTATGTATGGCAATTAATTTATTAATTCCTATAGCATTGAACCTTTCTATTGCACCAAGCCACAATTTAATATCAGGATTTACCGGATTTTTAACCATTATTGGTATGTTAACACCAGTTAGAGCTTCTGCAATGGCCTGTACAGAAAAAGGGTTAACAACGGTCCGTGCACCAATCCATAGTATATCAACCTCATGTTTTAAAGCTTTTTCCACATGACTTGTATCTGCAACTTCTACTGTTGTTAATAAGCCTGTTTCTTTTTTTACTCGCTTCAACCATTCTAATCCGATTTCGCCCACGCCATCAAAATCACCAGGACGTGTGCGAGGTTTCCATATCCCCGCTCTGAATATATTTACTTGTTTAATAGCGGCTAGCTGATGAGCAGTCTGTAAAATTTGTTCTTCATTTTCTGCACTACAAGGTCCTGAAATTACCAAAGGTTTACCATTAGTATCAATCCACTCGTTGAGGGGTAGTATTTTTAGTTTAGGACTCACTATACAAAAATAGTAGTTTTTTTGTTGGAAGTTGGAAGCAAGAATATTGAAATGCTATACACTACTCACTTTTCACCAGTTTCATTTCTTCAAGTAGATAT
>Ga0066834_10000381_pt1 | contig 21054 bp, 21 predicted proteins | sample ETNtaG_30_FD_66729 | JGI IMG/M metagenome (GOLD analysis project Ga0066834, IMG submission 66729) | Marine microbial and viral communities from oxygen minimum zone, Eastern Pacific Ocean - ETNP201306PF43B | ecosystem: Environmental > Aquatic > Marine > Oceanic | place: Pacific Ocean: Eastern... | reverse complement strand
CACAACCACCCCTTCGCCCAGGCTGTCGCAGACAGATTTCAAGAGCGCGTTTTTGCTTTGCAGGTCCTCTACATTCTGTCGCAGGTCCTTTTCCGTCTGGTCTCGCTCGGCGATTTCCGCCCGGAGAGCCGCGATGGCTTGCTCGAGATCTTTTGTATTTTCGCTTTCCATGGCTGGCACGAATTGAGGGACCCTGGCTAAGAATCAGTCTGCGTACTTAATTCCCATATAGCAGGGATCAGAAAATGCAGCAAAGCGCAGGCTGTAGCTGTTCTTCAGTCACATATCTGCTTGCCCTCTTGTTGGTAGCAGGACGCGCCCTTGACGGTCGGACAGAGCTTGTGCTTGTCATTCAAGAACTGGTCTGAGCCGGCAGCTCTCTCTCATCCACGTCGTCTCGGACTACCTGACCACTGTGGCGCAAATTGATCGGGACATGGGCCTGCCGTTGGCAAGCCCGGTCGGGCCTGCCGCGCCAATCTAATCGTTGCGGTGGGCTTCTCTGGCGCGGCCGAGTTTGCCGGCTTCGGCGGCGGCGATGAACTCTACGAGATATTGAAGCTCTTCGATTTCGAAATGAGCGGAATTCTTAATATCTTCGAGCGCGTGGGACATGATGCCGCCGTCTTTGTACAGCTTCCGCCATGCAAATTTGATGGCTTCCATGCTTTCTTCGCTGAGGCCCTTGCGCTTGAGGCCGACGGAGTTGACGGTGCGCACCCGGGCCGGGTTGCCCTCGACAAGCATGAAAGGCGGTACATCCTGGGCGATACGTGACATGCCGCCGACGTATGAGTATTTGCCCACAGTGACGAAATGGTGCACTCCGATCATGCCGCCGAATGCGGCGCCTTCCTCTACCTTGACGTGCCCCCCAAGCGCGGCCCCGTTGGCAAGGATGGTGTTGCTCTCGATGAAACAATCATGGGCGATGTGGCAGTAGGCCATGATGAGATTCAGGTCTCCAATGGCGGTGATGCCACCGCCGACTTCCGTGCCGGTGTTTGCGGTGACGTATTCTCTGAAGGTGTTGTTGTCGCCGATGATGAGCTGGGTGTCTTCGCCTCTGTATTTCAGGTCCTGAGGCGGGGTGCCGATGATGGCGCCCGGGTAAAACATGTTCTCACTGCCGATGGTGGTGTGCCCGGTGATGGTGACATGCTGGTGCACGACGTTTCCGGGCCCCATGATGACTTGGTCGCCGATGGTCGCGTAAGGGCCGATTTCGACGTCCGAATCAACTTCTGCTGTGGGGCTGACAACCGCTGTGGGATGAATGGCCATGGGGCGTAAAGGTTAAAACGTAATGCGTAATTCGTAAAAGAGGGTTTCCCTCAAATTCAGATGCTGTCCCTGTCTACAATCATGAAACGAATATTCGCTTCGGTAACAAGAGTTCCGTCAACTGTGCCGGTGGTTTTTACTTCACCACTCTTTTCTCGGATGCGAACGGCCACCGTTTCTATCACCAATTGATCCCCCGGAACGACGGCGCGGCGCCACTTAACTTTGTCGGCCTGAAGGAGCATGATGACTTTGTTCTTGACCGCCAGACGGCTGGCGAGCATGAGCCCTGCCATCTGGGCCATGGCTTCCAACTGCAGGACGCCGGGCATGACCGGCATCCCCGGGAAGTGGCCCTGGAAAAATGGCTCGTTGATGGTGACGTTTTTGATACCCACGGCCCTTTTACCCTCCTCGACCTCGACGACGCGATCGACGAGCAGAAAGGGGAAACGGTGGGGCAGGACGTCAGCAATCGCGCGGATATCCATCGCGATCTGGTTTTCCTTTTCTTCGGCTGCAGAAAGTTTTTTGGTGGCCGGGCGTTTCTCCACGAGCTGATTCTGAATGCGCTCGACCATCAGGCGGTTCAGATTGTGGCCGGACTTGATGGCTACGATGTGGCAGTTGAGCTGGCCGCCGAGAATGAACAGATCACCGATCAGGTCCAGGATTTTGTGCCGGGCAAACTCGTTGGGGAAGCGGAGCTCATTTTCTATGACACCATCGTTCCCAACGACGAGGGTATTGGAGTAATTGGCGCCGCGGCCGAGCCCCATGGCCTGCAGTTTTTTCGCTTCGACTTCGGCGACAAATGTCCGCGCTGGCGCGATTTCAATGGCGAAGGTTTCCTCGCTGAGCTTGAGCGAATAGTGCTCCGATGCGTACGCGGGTAGCGAGTAATCGATCTTGCCGTGGTCGCTCCACCATTGGAAGGTGTAGGAGATATTCAAGCCCTCTTCCGACGGGACTGCATACAATGAGAGTTCGCCGTCCTGGACAAAGATTGGCTCACTGAGATGAATCTGCTTGCGGGGCACGTCCTGGTGAACGCGGCCGGCTTTCTGAAGCAGATCGACGAACGGCTTTGCACTGCCGTCGCCACCGGGGATTTCCGGGCCGTCAATCTCGATGATCAGGTTATCAATGCCGAGGCCGGCGAGGGAGGAGAGCAGATGCTCGATAGTCTGCACTTCGGCATCGCCCATCATGACGCTTGTGCGGCGGAGCCGGGTATTGATGGTCTCAGGATTTGCGGGGATCCTTGGTTTGCCTTCGAGGTCCACCCGGACGAATGAAAGGCCTTCATTCGCTCCGGCCGGAAGCAGGCGCAAGGTGACCTCGACTCCTTCGTGGAGGCCCTTGCCCTTCATCTCGACGGTATCCCGAATCGTGCACTGTGAATGGCTCACTGCTCCCTCAGCTATTTGTTTGTCTCGTATTCCTTGTCGAGTCTTTTCAGCACTTTTTCGGTGATATCGACCGATCTAACGTTGTAAAGAATCTGCTGCGTAAAAATTTTCTGGAGAAGGGGCTCGGCCTTGGTAAATCTTCCGAGCTCTGTATTCTGAATCTGGAAGACAAAGCTGATGCCCTGCTCCTTGGAATACTCTTCGATGGCCTCAGTGGCGAGCTTGTGAAACTTCTTTAGGAACTCGGTGAACTTGCGTTCCAGGTTGGCGGTCTCGACTCTTTTTTTTGCGCCGGCCTCTGTTTTGAGCTCTTCGATCTTTTTATCGAGCTCTTTGTACTCAGGGCTGCCTTCATCGTACAGGGGCTTCTTTCGCTGCAGTTCTTCTATCTTGCCCTTGTAGCTCTGGAGCTGTTTCTCAGCCTTGGAGCGCAGGGCCTCGAGCTCGGCCCGTTTGTCTTTACTGACACTGCAATCCTGGTAAAGCTTTGAGAGATTGCAGACTGCGTAACTTGTTTCTCCGTGGGCCTGCGCCAGGAAAGCCAGCCCGAGTAATCCGGGCAGAAACTTGAAATTCATGTCGCGTCTCCGATTCGGTGTAGGGTATTTCTAGAATGCCGTGCCAAACTGGAAGCTGAGGAGCTCCTTGTCATCTCCATCCTCTTTTCGCCATGGAAAGCCGAAATCCAGGGTGATGGGCACCGGGCCGAGGGCCGGAACTTTGATCCGGATGCCAAAGCCCACTGATGCGCGCCAGGTACTGAATTCCTGTCCCTGCCCAAGGAAAGGAGTGACATTACCGATGTCATTAAAGAATACTCCCTGGAAGATATCGCCGAAGAGAGGGAAGCGATATTCCGTATTTAACTGATAGAAAAATTCGCCACCGAGTGGTTCGTTGTTTTCCTGAGGGCCCACGGTGCGGAAATCAAAGCCGCGTACCGAATTGGAGCCTCCAAGAAAGAATCTTTCAAAGATGGGGATCCTTTTTTCACCGATGTCATCCATCCACCCGGAGCGCAGTCGAACGCTTATAACATGCGGGTTATCATCCCTGGTTTCGAAGAGGGTGAAGTACCTGCTATGGCTGGCGATGACCTTCTGAAAATCCAGATCTCCACCGATAAAAGTGCCAGCAAACTCGTATGAGAGCTCGCTGCGGTGGCCTTGGGAGGGGAAGAAGAAGTCGTCGCGTTTATCATAAGTGAGCTGGCCGGTAACGCTACTTACATTGGTCTCGCCCTGCGCGTCGATGACCGCGAGAGGCGCGGTGAGAAGGTTGATATCCGACAGGTCAACAATCTCGTAACGATAGATCCCCTCCAGACGCAGGTCCGGGATAAGGCGTTTGCCCAGGCGCAGAGAGCCGCTGGTGCGGCTTTCATCATAAACACTGCGATCTCGATTGAAGTGCGAACCGGTCATGCCAAACAGGATTGGCCGATCAAAGAGGTACGGCTCTGTCCATGAAATAACGTATCGATTGAGGACCGTGCCGGGCTGGGCCTGGACGGTGAGGTTCTGGCCGTCCCCGACGAAGGCGCTGCCAACGAGGAAATCGTGCCAGCTTTTGGGCACGTCTTTGTAGTCAAAGTTGCGCTGCGTGATGGCAACGCTGCCGATGAGGCTGTTGTTGGAGCTGAACCCCGCACCGATGCGGAACACGCCGGTCTTGCCTTCCTTCACCCGGATATTGACGTTCGAGAGGTTTTCTTCCGAGCCGGGCACGTACTCTGCCTCGACTTTTTCAAAGAAGCCGAGATTGCGCAGGCGCCGGATGCTGCCGTCCATCTTGATGGTGTTGAATTCTTCGCCGGGAATGAGATCAATCTCGCGGCGGATGACGATGTCTTTTGTCCGGGTGTTGCCGAAGACATTGATGGTCTCTACGTAGGATTTTTCGTTCTCGACAATGCTGAATTTGACCCGGACTTTTTTCTCCGCGGGGAGAACGAATTCGTCGACTTTAATCTCGCTGCGGACGTAGCCGCGCTCGCCATAAAGGTCGCGGAGTGCTTTAAGGTCGAGCTGCATCTGTTCCCTTGAATAATCGCCTCCCGCCTCGAGGTCTGTCAGGGCCTGGAGCTGTTCGGTGGTGAAGAGCTCGTGCCCTTCAAAGCTGAGCGATTCAACGCCGTAGCGGGCGCTTTCATTCACGTTGATTTTGAGGACGACCTTCCTCTTTTCTTTTGTGAACTCGACTGCATCGACATTGGTCGTCGCATCCAGCCATCCTTTCATGCGGTAAAACTCGCGCAGGCGCTTCAGATCCTCTTCAAAGTTTTCCTGGATGTACTTTGCCGAGTTGTACCACTTATCGATTTTTGTCTTGAGAATCTTGCGAAGCTTCCGCTTTGAGAAGGCGGTGGCGCCGAGGAATTCGATATCCTTGACTCTCACTGCATTTTGAGGGTTGACGATGAATCGGACGGTGGCGCCGCCGGATGGGCCGGGCAGGATTTCCTGGTCGATCTCGACGAAATGGTAACCCTTGGATTTGAGCTCGATGAGCATGGCCTGCTTGTCCGCGTTGATCTGGTGCTGGCGAAGCAGGTCACCGACCCGGGCCTGGATCAGGTCTTTGAATTTCTTGATGTGTTTCTTTTTGAGGCTGCCTGCAAACTCGATCTGATCGATGATCGGCTCGGGCGCGATGGTAAATGTGACTTCTACTTCGTCGCCAGCCAGGTTGACGGTGTATTCACGGCAGAAGTATCCCGCTGCAATGAGTCGCCTGATATCTTCGTTGGCAATCTGGGATGAGAAGGGACGGCCGGCACGGGTCTGGGCCCTAGTCTGAACACGATCCCATTGTGCTTGAGCAATCCCGTTAAAGCGTACGGCTTTTACGTTCTTGCCTTCAACGGTGGATTGCTCGGCAGAGACGTTGAGCAGAAATGTGGAAAAAAGTGTGGTGATCAGGGCGAGCTTTTTTATTGGACGGTTCATCCGAGGGTCCAGTTTATGGGATGGGCAAGGCCAAAGCGTCACATGATATCTTCGGCAGTCGGGTTATCGAAACGCATGTACTCTCTATTAAAAATAAGCCGCACGCTGCCGGTGGGCCCGTTTCGCTGTTTGGCGATGATGACTTCGGCGGTCCGGTTGTCTTCTTCGTCTTGCTTATAATAACCCTCGCGATAGAGCAACATGACCACATCGGCATCCTGTTCGATGGATCCTGATTCCCTCAGGTCAGACATACGCGGCCGGTTTCCTTCTCTGGCTTCTACGGCACGGCTGAGCTGCGAAAGGGCAACCACGGGAACTTCGAGCTCTCTGGCGATGGATTTCAGCCCCCTCGAGATGGTGGATATCTCTTGCACGCGCCCATCGCTCCGCCAACTGCGCGAGGCATCCATCAATTGGAGATAATCGATAAAAATAACGCCAAGGTTGTGTTGAGCCTTAAGCCTTCTGGCCTGCGCCCGCAGATCTGCGATGGTCAAACTCGCGGTATCCTGGATAAAAATCGGCGAGTCTGCAAGCTGACCAACCGCGTTGTGAAGACGACGCAAATGATCCTCACTGAACTGCCCCGTACGCACGAGGTGGGCGTTGACCCGGGACTGCGAACACAGCATGTTTGTGGCAAGCTGGACGCTGCTGACCTCAAGACTGAAGAGCGCGCATGCGGCCTTTTGCTGGATGGCGATGTTCGCGGCAATGTTCATGGCAAAGCTGGTTTTTCCCATACTGGGCCGGCCTGCGACGATGATGAGCTCCGATGGCTGCAGCCCCGACGTCATCTGATCCAGCTCGTGATAGGCCGTGCGCAAGCCGGAAATCTCACCGCGCTTGAGGCGCTCGATCCGGTCGAAAGTCTCGTGGAGGACTTCGTGGATGGTAAGGGACTGTGAGCCGGATCGGTTGGAGGCGAGATCCAGGAGCATCTCGCCGGCCCGGTCAAGCAGCTTCTCAGAATCTTCAGTCTGAGTGTAACACTCTGTCACAATCTCTGTGCAGGATTTTATGATCTCGCGCAGGACGCTCTTTTCCCGCACGATGTTGTGATAGTGCTCCGCGTGGGCCGCGGATGGAACGGCCTCCATCAGGCCCACGATGTATTCGGCAGGCATGGCATGGCCGTCTTTTATGAGCTGCTCGTGAACGAGGACAGCGTCAATGGGCTTAGCCTGCTCGAAGAGAAGCTGAACCGCCTGAAAGATCCGCTGGTGGTCTGGGAAGTAGAAATATTCGGGCCGCAGGGAGGAGATGTAATCACTGCAGGATTCGTAATCCAGCAGAAAGGAGCCCAGAAGGCTTCGTTCTGCATCCTCATCGTGAGGCGGGGCCTTCTCCAGCGGGACCTGATCGCTCATTCCTTCACGACCCAAACCTTTGATGAGACTTCAACGTCCGGAGTCAGGCGAATCTGAAACCCGTATACGCCAATCTCTTTGATGGTTGCTTCAAGGATGATCTGATCTTCGCTGAGCTCGACATCGTCTTCAGCAAACGCGGCGACGATTTCGGTAGCTGAGACCGAGCCGAACAGATGGCCCTCTTCGTTGGCCTGGGCAGAGATCGTGCAGGATGAGTTTTCGAGGCTCTTTGCAAGCTCATTCATCTTTGCGAGGCGTTCGGCCAGACGCCTTTCTTCGGCAATGCGCTCACGCTCGATCTGTTCCAGCGCTTCTTTGGTGGCAAATACAGCGTGCCCGTAAGGGATCAGAAAATTGCGCGCGTAACCATTTTTCACGGTCACGATCTGCCCGCGTTCACCAAGCTTCTTGAAATCGTTTCTGAGGATTATTTCCATGGCTTAAACCTTTGTTTTTCTGGTCGGTGCCGTGACGCTGCCCGGGCTAGAACGGAACATCGTCGTCAGCAAAAGCGGATTCGTCATAAGGAGGCAAATCGTTAGGTGGAGGCGGGGCTGACTGCTGAGGCGGATCAGACTGTTGAGGAGGAGCGGGCTGTTGAGGCGGCGCAGGCTGCTGAGGCGGAGCTGACTGGGGGTAATTGCCTTGGGATTGCGGAGGGGGGGCCTGTTGATATCCCTGCTGCTGGCCGCCTCCGCCCTGCTGGTAACCGCCTCCTCCACCGCCCTCTCTGCTGCTATCACAGAATTGCCAGTCATCGCCGACGACTTCCAGCTTGCTGCGACGTTCGCCTTGCGGGGTTTCCCAGGAGCTGAATCTCAGGCTGCCTTCGATGAAAATAGATCTGCCTTTGCGGAAGAACTGGGACAGCTTTTCGCCACGTACTCCAAAGAAAACCGCATTGATAAAATCGACTTCATCCCGCCATTGCTCTGTGTTCCTGTCTTTGACTCTTCGGTTGACGGCGATGCCGATGTTTGTCACTGCCATTCCAGATTGCGCATAACGTATCTCTGGATCGCGAGTAAGATTGCCCATGAGGAATACTTTGTTGACGTTTCCCATCTTTCAGGCTCCGGGGATAGTGAGGAACGGATTTTGTCAGGGTAATCAGGATTCTTCGGCGGGTCTTTCTTCAGCGGCGGGTTCTTCCTCAGCGGCATCCTCAGCGGCATCCTCAGCGGCTTCTTCAGCGGCATCCTCAGCGGCTTCTTCAGCGGCATCCTCAGCGGCTTCTTCATCTGCCGCGGCATCCGCGCTGTCAGCATCCGTGCCATCAGCATCAGTTGACTCGTCCGATTCCGCAGGCGCGTCCTCTTCACTTGATTCACTTTCCTCTGATACTCCTTCGCTGCTTTCCTCGGATTCAGTGCTTGCCTCGGCAGGACTGTCTTCGGAGGAGTTTTCACTCGATACCGCCACTACTGGCGCGCTCGGCTTTCTTGGGGCCCGAACGTCGGGTTCTGGCCCGGTCGGCACGTTGACATCTCTGGTCTTGCTGCGGGAACGAACGGGATCCGTCGGCTCGTCCGAGAGGCTTCGAATCTCAGAAGAGATGCCGTCTTCGTCAACCAGGATCATGACGCGGATGACGTGGTCAGAAAGCTCGTATTCGTGGCGAATGTGTTCGATCTTTGACGGCTCGGCATTGAAGTGCACGAGAACGTAGGTGGCCTTGCTGTAGTTGCCGATCTGGTATGCGAGTTTGCGCTCGTTGTCCCAGAGCTCGGAGTTGGCAATCTCTCCACCGTGGCGGGTGATGGTGCTGTAGAGATTTGAGGTCACTCTTTCCCAGTCCTGGTTGGCTTTGTTTGAGTCCACCAGAAACATGGCTTCGTACAGTTTTGTGGTTTGCGCTGCGCTACTCATTGCTTTGAGTCAAATCCTTCCTGTTATAAAAATTCATAGCCTCTTCTATACCTGATTCAATCCAGGTCTGGGCTGCCTGCGATGCGAGTTGAACTGCGGCCTGGACTTCAGTCAATTCCGCTTCTGAAAACTCCCCCAGCACGAATTCGATGGGCTCTTCTTCAGCGATGCCGCCGATTCCGATCTTGAGGCGGGGAAACTCTCGCGTCCCCAGCGACTCTTCAATGGACTTGAGCCCGTTGTGGCCCCCGCTACTCCCTCGCTTACGGATGCGAATGCGGCCGAGCGGGAGATGAAAATCATCCGTGATAATCAATGAAGATTCAGGAGGTTCTGAAAACGCCTCCAAAATCTCTTCCAACGCAGGCCCGCACCGATTCATATACGTCTGCGGCATAGCCAGCAATACCGGCTGACCGCGGATGATAGCTTCTCCCGTGATGCTTCGAAAGCGGGATTCATTCAGATGGCAGCTATGCTCTGCGGCCAGACGCTCAACGGCCATAAAACCGACGTTGTGCCGAGTGCTGGTGTATTCTCTGCCCGGATTTCCCAAGCCAAAAACAATTTTCATAAAGAACGTCCTGGCGGATTCCGCTCCGCCCGGGGTTTTACTCTTGTTCTTCTTCTTCTTCGTCTGTCTTACCGCGCCCTATAACTTCCGGTTCGAGCGGGCCGGTATCAAGGGTGCCCTCTTCATCTTCCTCATCTTCGCCCTTCATGCCTCGAGACGCGACCACGTTGACCACAAGAAGATCTGCATCATCGACTACTTCGATACCTTCGGGCACTTCAACATCTCTGACAAGAAGGCCGTCACCCACGTTCAGGGCTGAGATATCGAGCAGGAAGCCTGAAGGCGTTTCACGGGGCAGACACGAAACAAGGATTTCATACCGCGGCTGCTGAAGGACGCCGCCTTCCACAACACCGATTGCTTCCCCTTTGAGAGCCACCGGCACAGCAATCTCGATCTTCTCATCCATGGAGATTCGGCCGAAATCCACGTGCAGCACGTCATCGCCAAGGAAGTCAAACTGCAGTTCCTTGACGACGACGGTTTCGGTGGCGCCGTCGATGGCGATATCGATGATCTGGTTGTCACCTTTCAAAAGGTCGGTGAATTCGTCCCCCAAAACGCTGAGATGGACGACATCCTGCTGGCGTCCGTAAAGGACGCCGGGGATTCGTCCTTCCTCCCGCAGCCTGTTGCAGGCTCGGCGTCCGGTGCCTTCTCTTGTTTCCGCGCTTAATGTTGCATTGGCCATGTTTTACTCCTGTGGTGAATTTTCAATGTTATTCAGACGGCCTGATACTCTCCAGTGTCTATGAAGAGCGAACTTACTGATTCGTCCTTATGGATGCGGCGGATGGCCTCTCCGAGCAGCGGCACAACCGAGAGCACTTTGATTTTGCCCATTTCTTTTGCTTGCTGGCTCAGAGGGACAGTATCCGTGACAGTTATCTGCTTGATTGGGGCATCAGTGAGCCTGTCGATGGCCGGCCCGCACAGAATAGGGTGAGTGGCGGCCACGTAAATATCCAACGCACCCTTGTCTTTGAGCAGCTTCGCAGCTTCGACAAGGGTGCCAGCGGTTGCGATGAGATCATCGACGAGTAGGACATTCTTGTCCTCGACGTCACCAATCAGAAAGCCGACCTCCGCGGAATCAGGGCTCAAGCGGCGTTTGTCTACCACTGCGAGCAGAGCATGCAGCGCACTCGAATAGGCCCGCGCCATCTTCATACCACCAACATCCGGGCTGACGACGACCAGGTCCGGCAGATTGAGTTGACGGTAATAGGAAAACTGAACCTTGGACCCGTAAAGATGATCGACCGGTATATCAAAGAAACCTTGAATCTGTTGTGCGTGGAGGTCTATAGTCACTACCCGATCTGCACCGGCTTTCGTCATCAGGTTTGCGACGAGTTTCGCCGAGATAGGTACACGGCCCTCGTCCTTGCGGTCTTTCCGCGCGTAGCCAAAGTAAGGCACGACCGTGGTGATTCTCCCCGCGCTTGAGCGGCGCAGTGTGTCACAAAACAGGAGCAGCTCCATCAGGTGCTCATTCACCGGTGCGCAAGTGGGCTGAACAATAAATACATCGCTGCCGCGGACATCTGAATTCAGCTTTATGTTAGTTTCCGTATCAGGGAACTTTTCGCAGACGCCGTCAGACAATGGTCTCTGAAGGTATTCGCAGATGCCTCTCGCCAAGGCCGGATTAGCGTTTCCAGTAATGATCTGAATGTTGTTATAAATCATGAATGGCCTCTGCTGTCACACAATTCAGGCTGATGCCCGCACACATGGCTACCCGGCAAGGACTCGAACCTTGAATGAGAGGACCAAAACCTCTAGTGTTGCCTATTACACCACCGGGTAGCATCAGGCGGAAAACCGTCTGATGAATTCTGCTCAACTAGCGCGATGCTCTACTTCAGGGGTCTTTTGGATCACTTGAAAGGAGAGCTGCTCCAATTCGAGCGCAAGGTCTACGGAACAGAGGCTGATTCTCTCAGGTACAGAAATAATAGACGGGGCAAAATTCAGGATTCCTTTGATACCGGTCTCAGCCAGTGCATTGGCGACATCTTGCGCGGCCTCGGCAGGGACGCAAATAAGGCCGAGCTCGATCTCCAGATTTTCGACGGCAAATGCTAAGTCAGCGGTCGATTGAACGACCAATCCGTTGAATTCAACATCCACCTTTTCAGGGTCTTGATCGAAGATCGCAACGATCTCGAATCCCTGCTCCCGAAGCCCTCTGTATTGTAAAAGAGCACGGCCGAGATTTCCCACCCCGACCAAAGCGACATTCCAGGCCCTGTCGACGCCCAGAATCTCCCTTAACTTGGGCACCAACTCCGCAATGTTGTAACCGATTCCAGGGTGGCCAAACTGGCCGAAATACGTCAAATCCTTTCTGACCTGCGCATCTGTCAGGCCTAAGGCTTCCCCCAACGCGCTCGAAGAGACGGTCTTCTGCCCCGCAGCGTACAGCCTCCCCAGCCGCCGCAGGTACAGCGTCAGACGCTCTATCGATGCCTTCGGTATAGCCTGATTCTGCATACCTCGTCCTGAAAAATCGGCGGATTATAGCAATGGCAGATCGGATAGCAACGGAGAAGAAAGTGCCTTAAACCCCAAGAATAAAAAGCTTTAAAGCTGCTATCAGCCTGCCCGAAAACACTCCACACTAGCCCGCTTGGAGTGGACTTTTCTTTCTCAGTTTGCTCGTGAAAAACCCCTTGAAGAGTCATGCGCAGTTAAAGCACAGTTAAACGAAGTCGCCACTTTGAACTGCCCAGAACGCCGTCTGTAGTTTACTACAGCCGAATGATTTGCGGTCGGCTTGCTGGTCGCCCAGTTCGACCATTCGAGTGATTTCTTCCGGTCCATGTGTATGTAACTTCGGGCCGAGGCAGGTTTGCTGTAAGTGCAGTTCAGTTCTATACTTCCGGGCTGCAACGGCCAGCCTGACAGGGGCAGGCCATTCGATACTTGGGGTCTACAGATGATTGAGTTTCGCATCGAACAATGCGCCAACCTGCTTCCCCGCCTGACGGGCGCACCTCAGAAGGCTCGCGCCAAATACCTCAGGCGTATCGAGCGGCTGCTCGAAGAATTCGATCCCAACCGCCAATATCCCTTCGACTACATCCGCTATCGGGTCATCGGCTACTGTATCGATCAGGATACCGGGGCACTCTTCCCCGGCGGAGACCTTCAGGCCGATCTCACTGCACTCGCTGCAGAAATCCGCCCCCTCACACTCGCAGCAAAACTTGAGAAGGCCAGGAAGGGACAACAGCCCAAACGCGCTGAACGCGCCGACCTCGAGCCCGAACCTGCCTACATTTTTGAACCGGCTTTTGAAGATGAAGGCTTCGATAAACTAATCCTCCGTCTCGGCGGAGAATCAGCAAAAGCATGCAGAGGCAGGCATCTCCAGCCTGAAGAAGAGAAGCACCTCTTCCGATGTTACAACTACTGTAAATTCAAGGTGACCCGTCAGACCCGCCAGATAGCGGACAGTCTGGATCGTTATTCGGTTGTCGAAGAAATCAACTTTTACAAAAGCGTCGCCCTGCAATGCCGCAACGCAATCATCGAGGCTAATATCGGACTGGTGAACCGCGCGACCATCCAGCACGTCGGAAAAAATCTGGCATTCGAAGAACTCCTCAGCGACGGCAATAACTCATTGATGCGCGCGGTCGAAAATTTCGATTACCGCAAGGGCAACCGATTCAGCACCTACGCCACCTGGGTCATCACCAAAAACTTCGCCCGCTCCATTCCGCTGGAAAACCTCCTGCGCAATTCCCTGGGCGCGGATTCTGATGGGGTCTTGGAATCCCAGCCGGAAAACGAAAAGAAATACAAGACCCGCCTGCTCCCACGTCTGTGGCAAACGATCGAAGAGGCTATCGAAAAACTGCCAGAGAAGGAACGCATCGCAGTGACCCATTTCTTCGGCGTTCACGGCGCGCCCATATCACTTCGCGAAATCGCGCCAAAGCTGGGCATCAAATCCAAGGAACTCGTCAGGAGGTATAAGGACCGCGGCCTGCGGCGGCTGGAGGAGATTCTGGATTCCGAGCTTTACGAAGAGATCTATACTTGAGCTGAGACGAAGGAACTTGACATGAATCTTGCCCTTGAGAGCCCTCCCTTACCTTTACTTGTCGAGAAGGATGGAATGATCCGTGTTGGAAGGACACGGGTGACGCTGGACACGGTCGTTGCCTCGTTTGCAAATGGCGCAACAGCAGAACAGATTGCGCAGGACTTCCCTGTCTTGTCTCTGGCCGAGGTATACTCCGTGATCTCCTACTATCTGCATCATCAGCAATCAGTAGACGACTACCTCGAAGAGCAAAGAGAAGAAGGGGAGGCAATTCAGCAAAAGATTGAAGCGAGAGGAGACATGCAGGGAATCAGGGAGCGGCTACTGGCGCGGCAACAGGCTGATTCCTGAGTCATGCTCAAGCTTCTGGCGGATGAGAATTTCAATTCGAGTATCGTTCGTGGCCTGCTTCTGAAGCGACCCGACCTGGACATCGTTCGTGTCCAGGACATTGGAATGTCTGGCGCCGAAGATACCGCGATCTTAGAGGTAGCTGCCGAGCAGAATCGTGCTCTGCTCACCCATGATTACAGGACAATTCCCAGGTCCGCTTACGAACGAATCGAAGCTGGCCTACCGATGGCAGGTGTAGTTTTAGGCAAGATTCAAATCCCCGTTCATCAGGCGATCGAAGACATCCTACTATTGGCTGGATCGAGCGAAGACGATGAATGGCAAGATCAGATACTCTATCTGCCTCTCTAATCCGCCTCCCACTTGGCCTTCCTATCCACCTTCCAGGCTGAATCGAAGAAACCGGCCACCAGATGCTGATCCGGCGCGCCAAAGACTCTTGATTTTCCTTCCTCCGGCGTCTGGACTGGTTTGGCTCGAAAGATCATGTAATCCGGCAATTGCGAGAATGGGTGGTTTACCGGCAGGCGCAGCCCGTAGCGTGCACCGGCCATGACGGCCACGTATCGCGCTGGGTTGAGTGGGTTTGGGCGAATCATGCACAGGCCAACATCGCCGCCGGAATGCGTGCGGCCATCGAAGACAAAGTTGTCTCCATCAGATTGAATCGGTAATTCAGCCGCGACCTTTGCCGTCAGCACATTTTCAGAAGGTCGGCCGAGAAGCAAGAGACTGAAGCTCCTGATGTCATCTTCAGTCACATCGACATCATTCTTCATCCGGGGCCAACCGTCCGTCCATGCTTCCCATCTTTTCTTGAACCAATCAGCATCCTGCCAAACCTTTCTCTTCCTCGCCGCATCTTTGGCGATCGTCCCTCGCACAACAAGAAAAGGACGATTGAAAATGTCCTCGAAAGGCCCGCACAGAGTGCTGCTCTTTCTGAAGTGGTGCTGACGCTCCGCGGCAGCTTCTTCTTCCTGTGCAATGACGATTTTCCGGCTCTTTCCAACGTCGCCTTCGAATCGCTGCTCGCCGTTCACCGTGACTCTGACCGGTTTGGTGAGATCCACCAGTTCCGCGCTGACGGTAATCTCGAATCCGTACAGATTCGATTTCTTTACTTCGATAGTGTTCCCGTCCACCTTTGCCTCAATCTCCGCGCTCTCGCCCCATTGAGCGATATCGAGGATCCGAATCCAGAAACTGCGGTCGTGGCGAAGACTGTAGGTTTTGTGCCTCACGAATTTTGGCCAGGGATTTCGTTTCTTTCCCGCGAACCATTCCATCGCTTTGCGATACGCAGGCCCGGCATTGCCCACCTGATGCCCAATGCCCGGCACGACCGTGTATTCGTATTCTCCTCCGAGAGCCGTTCTCTTTGCCGAGATCGCCTTCCCAAATTTGGGCGGCACCCACTTGTCCGCATCCCCGTACGTTCCTGTAATCGGAAGTTGGGGTACGTTGCCACACAGGTCGATTGGATTATCCCACTCGAAACTCCAGCGACGAAACGGAAGAAGCTTCTGCCGCGGTAGACCACCGAATTCCATCATGTCCGCCGACGCGGTAAACGCTGCCACTGCGGCCCAGAGATGCGGGTAATGAAATGCCAGGTTGAGCCCACCATATCCGCCCATCGAGCCGCCGATTAGATAGACTCGATCTTCATCAATGGAGTAGTAACGCTTGAATTCATCAAACGCCTGGAGCACATCGGTTTCACCCACGCAAAGGAAATCCGTCTCGCTGCGCCCGTGCGGTGCAAGCACCAGGTAACCGAGTTCTCTTGCGTCTTTCGCTACTGCACGGCTCGTGTCCCACTTCGTGATCATATCAACGCTGCCGTGATAGCCGTGCAGATAGAGCAGCACAGGCCACTTCTTCGCAGGATCGTAATTCGGTGGCACCTCCACCAGGAACGGCTGCGGGCTTCCGTCGTTCAGCGCGTCCATCCCATATTCATAATAGGTGCGCCCGCCACCGTAAGGCCATCTGAAGCCTTTCTTCTCACCGGCATATGCCACCTTGCCCTGTTTCAAATCCTCCAGGGCATCAAACCCCATCCTGATTTCATGCGAAGCCATAGATACGACATCGCCGCGATACTTCTTCGGTGTCAGAAGTAGTTCGGCCTTCCGAGCCCTGAGCCGCGCCAATGCATGATTGCTTCTGATGGAAAGGTCATAAGGTTCTTTCGATTCTTCTTGAGATTCAGCTATTGCCAATCGTAAGCGCTTTAATGCCTCTGCCGGTTCTTCCGTAAACAGGACAGACAGGAATGCAGAGTGACAGAAGAGAACAAGCCTGAGCATATGCATGCTTCGATGGTTGTAATAAACTACCCATGAGTCTGATTAGTCGAATCGATGACGCATCTTACTGAAATCTCAAGCGAACCGGAAGGACGACTCTCTCACAACTTCGGGTGAACTCATCAACACAGGACAAAGCCAGAACGAGTTGGATTCGTCTTGGTGTGCATCCCTGAGCACGCGTTGCTCGCACATAATCTCATGAATAAGAAAATCAACATCGGTATCATTGGTTGCGGGGGAATTTCGGCGGTCCATTTCAGGGGCTATCAGCCGTTGCCGGACACTGAAATCGTCGCCGTCTGCGACCTCGATGAGAATCTGGCTCACGCGAAACGCGAAGAGTACTGTCCGGATGCCGAGGTGTACACGGACGTCGAATCCATGCTCAGACGCGACGATATTGAAGGCGTCAATGTCTGTACCCAGACCGTCGCGCACGCGCCGCTGTCCATCGCTGCCATGGATGCGGGTAAGCACGTGCTCTGCGAAAAACCGATGGCCGCCAATCTCGCTGAGGCGGAGGCCATGGAGGCAACATCTGAGCGCACCGGCAAAGCCCTGCTTATCGATCACAGCCTTCTCTACTCGCCACTGGTCGCCACGCTCATGCATCACCTGCCGAGCATCGGCGAGGTCTTCTGGGTGCGGACGCGCAACGCGCACTACGGCGATGTGGCCGAACATATCGCGAAGACCGGAGCTCTGCTCGATATCGGTTACCACCCGCTTTACACCGCGATTCATTTCAACGGGCCGGTTCAAAAGGTCAATGGCTGGCGACGCTGCTTCCTGCGGCCTGAGATGCGCGACGACAACGGCCTCTTTGTGCTGGAGCACGAAAACGGCATCTCGATCGTCGAGGCCAGCTTCTCAGCACACGGCAAACTCGGCTCGACCCGCCCGATCGAAATCTTCGGCAGCAAAGGCGTTCTCCTCGCCAACAGAGTGCCTGAAGAAAAGGTCACTCTCACCATCGGAAGTGAAATGGACGAAGTCGACATCCTCGACGGCCTGCCCTGGAACGTCGCTCTCATGCAGCATTTCTGCGAGTGCATTCGTGGCGAGGCAACCCCTCTGTCGGGCTCAGATGCCGGATTGGCAGTGATGAAAGTATTCGACGCAATCGAAGAAACCGGCCAGTGATTTTTGGACACACCCAGAAGTTGGCTCATACTTCTGCCATGCCGGAAGCCATTATCTTTGAAGTTCAAAATTGGTCGTTTCGCCTGAGAGGCGAATCCCTCGTCTGCCGGCCGAGTTGGACGACACTGCTTGGCAGATTGCTTTTCAGCGCCATCTTCATCGGCATCAGCGGGTGGATGGTCTATTCACAGGGGTGGCCCGAGCTTTCGGCACAGAAATCACAGCCAACGAATCCCGCATCTTTCGAGAACGCCGAAATCAAGAAACAGACAACTGAGATTAAGAATCTGCTTCGCTCGCAAATGACCGATGAGATTAAGAATCTGCTTCGCTCGCAAATGACCGAAGAGGAATACAAAGAATTCGAACAGGAACTGAAGGCAAAGGAGGCAGAATCTCAACAGCAACATCGGACCAACGCGCAGAAAAGAAATCAGATGGCACAGGGGATTCAGCTTGCGTACGCCGGCCTAATCGGAGTGCTTGCTTTCTCAGGTATCCTTGCCCCGCTCAGCACCATCTGGCAGGTGATCACCATCAGGCGCGACCCTTTTGGCGGAGTTCGTTTCAGAAAAACAGGCCTCATTCCACTCACGCAGACCACCGTTCTGCAGACTGTCTCGCAGCTCTCTGTCCTGAATGAAGAGTACTTCAGCCGGACAGAAGATGGCATCTATCAGGAATGGCGGTGGAAAGTACAGGTCTACGGCACGGACGACCAGGTCTCGACAATGGTCGAGTTTCAGACTCTCACCGAGTCCGAAGCTCCCGCGATGGTGAAATACCTGCCCGAGCGAGTGAAGCTCTTTACAAAAGCGATGGAAGCATTGACGGGCATTCAATCCACACCACCCGCCAGAGTGCAAGTCACGCACACAACCCCGGGGCTCTTCGGCGACAAGGTCCATTCAAAGGCTTCGTCTGATTAGGACGGTACACTACGGCAGCCCCTGGATGATGAGCAGTGGGTCCTTATGAAACTCTCAACACGACGCGAACTGCGTTGCTGAGACTATACTACCGCTCCTCATTCCAAGACTGACTAAAGGAGTTTCACATGCCCTACAAGAGACCGGACGGAAGAAAACCGGACGAACTGCGCGCCACGAAAATCACAAGGAACTTCACTAAGAACGCCGCAGGCTCGGTTCTTATCGAATGCGGGGACACCAGGGTCATCTGCACCGCCAGTATCGAAGATCGTGTTCCGCCGTTTCGTAATCGCGATACCGAAGGCTGGCTCACCGCGGAATACGGCATGCTCCCGGGCTCTACCAACAGCCGCAAACGCCGGGATAAAGACGGACGTGGAACTGAAATCCAAAGGCTCATCGGCAGAGCGGTCCGCAATATCGTCAATCTGAATGCCTGGCCCGGACACACCATTTACCTCGATTGTGATGTCATCCAGGCCGACGGCGGTACTCGCACTGCCTCCATCACCGGCGCATACGTTGCCCTCGCCGACGCAGTAAAGGCATTGGACAAAGATGGCCTCATCACCGGCCAGGCCCTGTTGGACAGCGTCGCCGCGATCAGCGTCGGCATCATCGATAAGACCGTCCTTCTCGATCTCAATTACATCGAGGATTACAGCGCCGAGGTCGACATGAATATCGTAATGACAGGCTCGGGAAATCTGGTGGAAGTCCAGGGCACCGGGGAAAAAGGCACCTTCACTGAGCGCCAACTCACCCGCCTGGTCAAAGTCGCCCGAAAAGGCATCGGTGAACTGAAGGAGATTCAGGAGAAGGCTCTTCGGAAACGATTAAGGTGAGGTGATTCAAAGGAGGGGCTTTACCGCCTTCTTTCCTCATTCGTTGTTTCCTTGATTTCGTTGGAAGCTCTTTCTGCCTCTGCCTTCATTCTTCATTCGTTTCCACAGAAACTCCAACGGGCACCCCTCGCATTCAGGCTCTTTCTTCAGGCAGTAGTGCTTCCCCGTCTCCACTATCTGGGCGTGGTAATCATTGAATAACGCCAATCGTCGTGGCAGCCGTCCTTCAAAGAACTTCTTGATCTCGTCATAGGCGGCACCCTCTTCAATAAAGCCATGTCGGCTGAAGATGCGCCGGGTGTAAGCATCGACTACGAACGTTACTTTATTTGCCGCATACAGAAGGATGCAATCCGCTGTCTCGGGTCCGATGCCGGTGAGCGACAGCAGTTTAGCACGCAGTTGAGGCAGACGCGTTTTTGACATTTCGCGTATATCGCCATCGTATTGGTCATTCAGCCAACCGACGAAGGTTTTCAAACGCTTTGCTTTCTGATTGAAATAACCGGAAGGACGAATGAGTCGGGCGAGCTCAGGTTCCTTTATTTCAGAGATCCCTGTGACCGACAGAGCCCCCGCATTCCGCAGGTTGTCGATAGCTTTTGCGACATTTGTCCAGGCCGTATTCTGAGTCAGTATCGCGCCGATGCAGACTTCGAACGGTGTCTCTCCGGGCCACCAGTCGAGCGGGTCGAATCTCTCCCTCATGCGAGAGTAGATTTCAAGCAGCAGGGACTGCTCATCATTTATCTGACTATCATTCATCACAACGTCCCATGTCAGAACTCATTTCAATCGATGGCTCATCAGGTGAAGGCGGAGGCCAGATTCTACGGACATCGCTCAGCCTGTCAGCCATCACCGGCCGACCATTCGAGATTGATAATATTCGCGCCCGCCGCACCAGGCCCGGATTGCGTCCACAGCATTTGAAATGCGTCGAGGCCATGGCCGAAGTTTGTGGTGCAGAGGTGAGAGGCGCCGCGGTCGGATCGGTCTCACTCCGCTTCGACCCGGGCGAGCTCAGGGCTGGCGATTTTGTATTCGATATCGGCACTGCCGGCGCAACCGGGCTAGTGCTCCAAACCGTTTACCTGCCGCTGTCGCTTTTAGATGAGCCTTCCATGGTGCGCATCACCGGCGGGACACATAACCCGTTCAGCCCGTGCTTCCATTATCTTCAAGAGCAATGGCTGCCACTGATGACCAAGGCAGGACTGCGCATCAGCCTCAAACTCGATCGTCTTGGCTTCTATCCGGTCGGTGGCGGCAAAATACGAGCGACCATCAGCCCTTCCGAGCCGGTTGCCCTTCGGCTCACTGACCGAGGAAAACTGAAAAGTTTTCGAGGACTGTCATTCGTGGCAAACCTCGACCGAGAGATCGCCGAACGCCAGAAGAGACGTGCCCTCAGAACCATCGGTAAACGGGACGACATCAGGGCAAAGCAAATCAAGACAGACACGTTCAAAGCTCATTCACCGGGCACTGCCATCTACCTGACCGCGGAATATGAAGGCGGCGCACGGGCCTGTTATTTCGGTTTAGGCGAACGCCGAAAAAGAGCCGAAGAAGTAGGCGAAGAAGCAGCCCTGCCGATGGCACGATTTCTGGATTCCGATGCCGCCCTGGATGAATTCGCGGCAGACCAGCTCATGCTCCCACTCTCCCTCGCACAAGAGCCAAGTGAATTTACCACCGCCAATGCCACGGAACATCAGCGAACCAATGCAGACATCATTACTCGTTTCATTGATGCCGGGATCGATATCCTGGAATCGGAGAGCGGCGCATCGAAAATTCGAATCGCATGCAATCCCAAAAAGCAGGCGATGTGAGCCGCCCCTGGGCACGCCTCTCTAAAAAGAAAAGCAAGCAAAAACGCTCCCTTTCCCTCAAAACGTATGTTTGTTTTCAGGGCACATTCCCAGCAACG
>Ga0066834_10000375_pt1 | contig 21177 bp, 12 predicted proteins | sample ETNtaG_30_FD_66729 | JGI IMG/M metagenome (GOLD analysis project Ga0066834, IMG submission 66729) | Marine microbial and viral communities from oxygen minimum zone, Eastern Pacific Ocean - ETNP201306PF43B | ecosystem: Environmental > Aquatic > Marine > Oceanic | place: Pacific Ocean: Eastern... | reverse complement strand
AAAGCGTTCTGCCGATTGTTCTTTTGCGAGGCCTGGCCCCTTGTGAACGGTACACCCCGCCAGTGATTGAGACACTGATTGGCGAATTCATAGGCCAGAATGTCGAGATGCATCTTCGCTGCTTCGCCGACTGATTTATCAGGAGCAAAGTCGCTCAGGCAGGTAAGCGCCTTGGCAGTCACGACTGCGTACCTGGGTGAATGGAACTCGCTCCAGCCCCATTTGGCACGGTCGCCGAGGAACTCTTCCAGCAACTGCTGGTGGAACTTCCGGTTTCGCTCCATGACAACATCAAAGAGATAGGCGGCAACGAGAATATTTAGCGAATGGTTTTCCGTGTACTCAGACGGCCACTCGTACTCAGTGTCCGCATTTCTGTTTCGGTCCGGGTTGGGGACTTTCCACTCCCCGAACATTCGCTGGAGGTGTGCTTTGGATTTCTCAGAGAGCTTTTTGCTTTTTCGGAACGTCAGATAAGTGCGCAACAGATCGGTAACCTGCACATCGGTGTCTGCTACCAGTCCCTGCCACAGTGATACCCACGCTACTTCCGAGAAGTACTGATTGGCTTCTTCCAGCCGGACTCCCTCTGCGAGGCAGGCATGGGCAACGCTCCATCGCTCGACATCCACCCAGGTCGTTGGGTTTGACCCCTGCTTCAATGGTCGTTTGGCAATGTTCCGGAGGTTTTCCTCCTTCCGCTTCTCGAACGACTTCCGGTACGAATGTGCAGGCTCGGAGAAAACCGTTTCAAATGGAAGTGAAGACCCGGCCAGGACAATGATGGTGTAGAGCAACCATCCTGGCATCGCGCCGCACCCATTGGGAGAACGGCCGGAATGAATACGTTTTTTCTTCGTCATCAACTGGAACCCCTGAAATCTGCAGCAGACGCAAAACTCCGCCCGATTCATTGCCACTGTCTGGCCTTTAGGCTTGGATGTGGACTGAAAGGCGTAATGAAAGGGAAGTTACTATGAATGTCAGAAGTGTTGAACAGAGAGACTTTGAGACGATTGTCGAAATCTATAACCACTACGTGCAGACAGCTGTTATTACATTCGAGGAAGAATCGATCAGCGTCCTTGCATATTGAAAATCGCTCAGCCGCCTGGCGCACATGAAGCGCAGAAACGGCACGTAACTCAGTGCCTGTGTGTCTTCTCGGCAGGCATTCATGGACTCGCTGACACCGGCAACCTCGAGATCGATACGCTTCAGCCGCTTGTGTTGTGCGTCAGGTCGAATGTGAAATGGATACGATGAAGCCATAAGTGCTCTTTCCGTTGGCCGCAATTATACCTTAACCGAGTCTGAGATTTGACCCAGCCTCGTAGCAGCATTGGCCTGCTGTGGCCATAGGCTGCCAGCCTGTGAGCCAGGATAAATTAATGCGAGCTCACAGGCTGGCATCCCGTGGCTACGACCGCGGATGCGCTTCAGCCAGGGCCTCCCGCTTTACTTCTTCTTGAACGCCCTGTCCTTCGAGTTCCCACCCGATTGAATGAACGCCACGAGATCGAGGATCTCCTCCTTCGTCAAAGTCACCAGAAGACCTGTCGGCATCTGTGAGACTTCCAATGGCTTTTTGCCCTGGATGGTGTCCTTCTTCAGCTTCACGATCTTTTTCGTGTCAAGAAGACTCGCGGCCAGGTGCAGGAATTTGCCGTCTTCTTTGAGGACGGTGCCGACAAAAGTCTCATCATCCTCCGTGAGGAAAGTGAAGGCTTTGAACTGCTCGTTGATTTCGGTCGACGGATCAATGATCTGCTCGAGCAGTTTCTTCCCCTGATATTTCTTGCTGACTTCGGTGAGGTCCGGGCCGAGTTGTTTGCCGCTGCCGGCAACTTTGTGGCACTTGTTGCACCCGACAGCGTTGAACATGCGTTGCCCGGTTTTGAAATCCCGGCCCGTGAGTGGAATGTCGATTTCCGGTGAGAGATCTTTCACCTTCCACATCTTCACAAACTTGCGGGATGCCTTTTTCGGCGAGTCATCGCTGGCAGCGATCATTACCTGGGACCGGGTGGAAGCATCTACTGATTTGACGACTCGCAGGATGCCGTTCATCAGGCGGTAATGGCCGGGGAACGTACAGACGAATACATAATCGCCGGGCTCTGTCGGAGCGAGGAACTGCAGGTCTTCACTGGCACCAGGAAGAAGCAGTGAGGTGGCATACATGATGCTCGGTGTATCAGGGATGTAGCCCTTCTTTTCCGCAGCAGGTCCCTGCATCCTGTCCGCCGCTTCACCGACTTCAGTCAGTGTGCCGGGTTTGATGACGACGAGGTTGTGCGGCATGGCGTCGATGTTTTCGAAGGTGATAACGACGGGCTGGCCGGCCGCGACAGTCAGCCGTTTGGTGTCGTAGATCATCTGGTGTGGGACGGGGCGGACGACGAATCGGCGCACGGCCTGATTCAGCAGCTTCGTCATGTATGGCTCTCCGTCCGGGATGGCCTTCGCCAATTCGTGACCGAGATTGACTGCGGCGTTAATGCTCGCGGTGTTTCGGTCGAGCCCCTGCTTGGATTCGAGGAGTTTGATGATGCCCTCGAGGGCCGGCTTGATCGCATCCTTGGGCCATGTCTCCTTCGGCAACCTGGAGATGGCTGCTGCCGCGGCCGGTACCTGATTGCCAGCCTGAATCAGCCTGGCGAACTCCCGGAACTTCTCAGCTTCCTGGCCGGGCAGTTCCGCGATAGCGATCAGGATTTCGCCCCTCAAGCTCATGCCGCCTTCCGTGCGAAGGTATTCCTTCGCAATGACGGACCGCTTCATCTTCGGGCCCTTCCAATAGACCTGCAGGAAGTCTCCACCGCCGGAGTCAAACATGGTCACGAGCAGCCTGTGCGCGCCCGAGCTCAGGCGAATGGTGCCTTCTTTTTCTACAGGGCCATGCCGGCCACCGTTGTTAATCAGCAGTTTGTCATCGAGATAGAGCATCGAGCCGTCATCGGACTTGATATAGAACGTGTACGTGCCGGAGACAGGCGCAATGATTGCCCCGCTGAAACGCAATCCGAACGCTCCTTTGTTTTTCAACACGGGCGTGGTGAGGTCAATGGCATCGGCGATGCCGCTTGCCGTGGGCTTCATTTTCTCGACCACTTCTCGCTTAGCGGAACGCGGATACCGCGCGTAGTAGTCAACCGCGATGCCCGGTTTTCCGACCGCGCCATCTTCTTCCCCTTCGGGGGCGAGCGCCTTGGGCAATTTTGCCATGAGCGGTTTCAGCAGCGCATATGCTGCCGACTGAAGTTTCTGATCGACCTGTGGTAATGCGCCAAGGAAATCCCGGACACGTTCACCATCTTTGGATGCCTCTGCCCACGCAGCATCGGGTGAGCCTTCGGCCTTCATCCATGAAGCGTAACCAAGCGAGCGCATGCCGGATGTCCTGGATTGGGTGGACATCTTTTTCAGCAGCGAGAGCTGTTTCCTGAGGATATCTGCAGTCTGGCCGCTGAAGAGCTTTCCGAGCGATTCGAGCGCCTCCGATGCATCAGGAATGCTGCCTGAATCAAGCGCATCGAGCGTTTCAATCAACAGGGCTGCGGAATCCTTGTTGTCCATTTTGGCCAGGGCTTCGAGCGATTCCTTCCTGACATCCATGGGCACGCCACTCCGGGTGAGAAGCGCATTGTAGACGCCGCGATTGCGCGGCATCTTCAACAGTTGTGCGGTCGAAACATTTTTGAGAATAAACTGGGCCGCAGCCGGGCTTGATGCGGTGAGCTTGCCTTCAGCGGCCGCGGGCTTCCACCATTGCTCGAGCTGCAGCATGGTCTGCTTGAATGTGAAATCGATGTAGTAGTCGGTGGGTTTGGCCAGAGATGCGATGGCGACTTCAGCCGCTCTGTAATTACGAAAAAAGCTGGCCGCACGAACCGCCTCGATGCGCACTCGAGGATGCTCATCGACGGCCTGGACTTTCAGGAGAGCGATAGGGTCTTTCACCTGGTCACGCCAGTGGCACAGAACGCGAGTGGCGGCCGCACGGGCGTGAAAGTCTGGCGAGCGAAGCATCCGCGCAAGCAGCGCCTCATCAATGACATTAAAGCTCTGATGCAGCCACAGACCTTCCATCATGTGGTGCTCGTACGCGGCATCGTTTTTATCCAGACCGGCGATCCACTTCTTTGCAGCAGGTATTACTTTGCTGACGTCACGGCCGCTGAGCTCGCTGCGGGTGCGCTGCAGGACGCGCAGCTCTCTTTCCTTGAGCAGTTCGAGCAGGCTGGCGATCGATTCACCGGCAATCTTCTTTGGAGTGACCAGCGGGCGGCCTTCATAAGTCACACGGTAGATGCGGCCGTGTTTCTTATCGCGATTGGGGTCGCGCAGATTGTGCTGCATGTGCCCGATGAGCGGATTTTGCCAGTCCGTGAAATAGAGCGCGCCATCCGGGCCGGTCTCGAGGTCCACCGGACGAAAACTTCTGTCATCGGAATAGAGGATCTCTTTGACTTCCTCCCCGCGAAAACCGGATTCGTCATCGTGCACCTTGAACTGAAAGATGCCCTGAAATCCGATGACGTTCGCAATGAGAAAGTTATCCATGTGCTCATCAGGAAAGTGACGGCTGGAAAGAACCTCTGTTGCCGGGCACGGCCTTGAACGGCGGTTCAGCCACTGCTTAGGCCCCCGCACACGCTTGCCGAAGTCCAGGTGCCCGGTCATCGGTGTGGCCCAGTAATGCTTGCTGCCCGTGCCATCGGACATGAAGCTCTGCCCCCAGTAATCGAACGCATGGCCGTGCGGATTAGGCCAACTGTGGCGCACCCATACTTCCATCTTCTGCGTGCGGATTTCATACCGGTAACCGCCGCCGTTGCTGGTGCGGATTCGCCCGAAGTATGGCGTCTCTATCTGGGTCATGTTGAAGATGCCTTCGTTGAAGTAGAGCCCGCCGCCCGGGTCCATCGCGAAGCTGTTCGATGAGTGGTGCGTGTCCGCAGAGTCGATGCCGCCGACCACACGCTGCCGATAGTCGGCCTTGCCGTCGCCGTCGGTATCCTTCATGAACAGGAGCTCCGGCTGCTGCATGACGTAGACCCCGCCGTTCCAGAATTCGAAGCCGGTTGGGCAGTGGATGTCATCGGCGAAGGCAACCATTCTGTCTGCTTGTCCATCACCGCTCGTATCCTCGAACATGAGGAGTTTGTCATTCATCGGGTCTTTGGGTTTCCAGTGTGGATAAGTCGGCCAGGCAGCCACAAAGAGGCGTCCGGCCGTGTCGAAGGCCATCTGCACTGGATTGACGAGCTCCGGGTACATCGCCTCGTCCGCGAAAAGATTCACCTTCATGCCTTCATGGACGTGCATTTTCTTAATGGCCTCTTCGCCGCTCAAGAACTTGTATGAGCCGTCCGGATTGGGCCCTTTCCGATTCGAAGCAATGTCAATGAACGCGGGCGTGTTGCTGTCATCGATTTTGATGTCGCCTTTCCCCTGGGCAATCGACCAGATGCGCTTGTCACGGTTAGCAGTCATCGCATCGAGGATCTGCAACTCCCGCTGCATGACATCGAAATTCCTGTGAAGCTTTGACCGCCCCCCGTATATGGAAAACCCGTCAACTGTGCGATAGCGATGCCAGTAGTAAAAGTTTTTGTCTTTGACCGACGAGCGGATCTTTTCGAGGTGGTTGCCGTCAAGCTTTATCTCGGGTGCCGGGAATAAGGCCCTATCGATCATGTCAGCGACCTGCTGGTTTCCATACTCGTTGAGGTGGATGCCGTTGATGGTGAATCGCCTGTTCGATGACTTGTAGGCTTCCCGCGTTTTGTGGAAGAGGTCCACATAGGGGGCCTTCGCCGCGGCAGCAACTTCGGCGATAGCCTTCGTGTAAAGTGCAAGCCTTTCATTAGCCTCCTTGCCGTCCGGCAGGTTGGGGCTTTTGTGATCTTCGAACGCAATGGGTGAAGCGAGGACGATGCGGGGAGCACCTTTGCCGTTGTAGTTTTGCCCCTGGAGGTGTTTGATCTGTGCTTCGTATTCGCCTTTGAACGCATTCAGTTGTTCTTCGCCTTTCCACGATTCGTTGTACCCGAAAAACATGAAAACCACGGAAGCCTTGTTGAGCTTGAGGTGGTCATCGGGTGACCCAAAATTCGATGAGCGTGCACGGGATGCAAGCTCGTCGCCATTGAAACCCATGTTGCGGAAGCTGAGCTCGAGGGCGGGAAAACGGCTCTGGATAAGCGTCTCGAGCCAGCCATCGTGCTGCATGCGTTCGGCGAGCGCGTTGCCGATTAGGCAGATGGAATCACCCTTCTCGAGTTTCAGGGCCTGGGCCTGGGCGAGCGGCGCCGCAAGCATGAGAGAGATGACGAGGTGCTTCATGAGAGACTCCTGGAAAATGTTTCTCTGATTTTGGGAGCGACAAGATAACCAGGAAACCCGAGTTTGCCTGCCACCAGGACGGAGTGTGGTCTCATCCTGTAATGCCTGCCACTGCAGACCTGTTCACCGACCAAGATTGAATGCAAAGCCTGTGGCGGATGCTCCTCACTTGCGATTGTATCTCCCCTGTTTCGTCTTGTAGGCTACCGGTGTCTGTAAGAGCCAGTCTTCATTGAAAGCCAGGGAGAAATATCCATTGAGACGAGCAGTCGCAGCTCTCATATTGCTTTCCATCACGGTATCGGATTCCACTGGAGAGGAATCGGAAGAATTTCCTGCACAACTCAGCCAGAGCGAGTTTCCCCGCTGGCTCAAGGAGCATGTCCAAGGGCTTGAATGGAAACAGCGCAAGTTTCAGCCAAGGCTGACCCGCGGCGTCCTGGAGGGCAGCCTCAAGCTCGGGCAGATCTTCCTCGTCAACAATCAGAAACCGGATGGCAACTTCAACTATCAATATGATTTCTTGAAGAAGAAGTTGAGCACTTCTGACAACCAGATTCGACAGGCCGGCGCATTGTGGGGTCTGTCTCTGATTCTCCGAAATGAACCGAATGCCGAACTGCTGCAGGCGGTGAAGAAAGGTCTGACGTTCTTTCTTTCACGCACGACCAAGGGCGATCACAGCGGACGCCTCATCATCAGCTATCCCGGCGCTAAAGAATGTTCGACCGGCACGGTCGCACTGGTCTCCCTGAGCATCATCGAGGTGCTGCGCGCCAATCGTTCGGGCCACATCAAACTCGATCCTGGTTTCCGTACGGAAATACAGAAGACGCTCTGGGGATTCATTCAACATCTGGTTTCGATGCAGATGTCAAACCTTCATTTTTCCAAGTCGATGCGTCTGGACACCAAAGAAAAGAGCGCTGGATTCAGCGCTTATTTCGACGGCGAAGTCATCCTGTGTCTGGTGCGAGCGGCCAGGTATGTGGGCTTCAGTTTTCTCGTATCCACTTTGGATAAGACAATTCCCGTCCTTGCCAAACACTACACCGTTGACAAGTGGCGTCACGTCCATGATTCCAATGAAACAAAAGGATTTTTTCAGTGGAGCTGCCTTGCATTCTGGGAATACCAGCGGGCCCGTTGGAAGCACTCGGATCTGTGCCGGGATTACGTTCTCGCCATGGCCTGGTGGATGTTCCACACCCACCGAACTCTCAGCCGTAAGCGCAATACTGCATACGTTTTTGAGGGCATCATTCCTGCTTACCTGATTGCAGAAAAACGGAAGGATGCCAGGGCGATGAATGAGCTCGACTACACGATCGACCGAGGTCTCTACAAGCTGACTTCGTGGCAGGTGGGCGGCCCGCTGCAATCAAAAAACACTTTCCTGTCCAGAAACATAACCACCGATGAACTGGCAGTGGGCGGCATCATGAATCACAAGGAAGAAGCTCCCTTGCGTATCGATGTAACCCAGCATCAGATGCATGCGGTGATTCTGGCTCTCAACTATGTCCATAGAAAGTAATCATCTTGAAGTGGGTCACCCGAAGAACATCCATTGCTTTACTCATTGTCCTCTTCTGCCCGGGATGCTCCCCATCAAAAGTTGAGCGAGTGCCGCTCGTGATTTCCCGTCATTCTCCACCTGCCACCGACAAAGTGCTTGCGCACGCGTTTTATCCCTACACGGGGCGTGCAAAACGTGGGGTGGATACGTCCACGCTAAACGGGAAAGTCATGTGCGGTTATCAGGGATGGTTTTCGACGAAAACCGACGGCTCCGGCAGGGGATGGTTTCATTGGGGCAGAGGAGGAGAATTCGGGCCGGGTAAATGCACTGTCGAGCTTTGGCCCGATATGACCGAATGCGGTGCTGACGAGCGATTCCCTACAGGTTTCAATGATCCAGATGGCGGCGCCGCTGAAGTCTTCAGCTCCTACAAACGGGAAACGGTGCTCCGGCATTTCAAATGGATGCACGACTACGGAATCGATGGAGCGTTTGTGCAGCGTTTCGTCGGCTCGATTAGTAATCGTCAAATTTCGCTCAATTTTACTCAGACGGTCCTGAATCACTGCCGAGAAGGCGCGAACAATTACGGCCGTGCTTACGCAGTCATGTACGACCTTTCGGGACAGAAAGGCGATGTCGATGATCGATTGATTACCGATTGGAAACGATTAGTAGATCGTGCGCACATAACGCGAGACAAAAAAGACAAAGCCTATCTGCATCACAACGGCAGACCGGTTGTCGCCGTCTGGGGAATCGGATTCGGCGACAATCGGAAATACACACTCGATGACTGTGAACGCATCGTTGATTTCCTGAAGGACGATCCCCGCTACGGCGGGAACACTGTCATGCTGGGAGTACCCAGTTGGTGGCGAGAACTGAAGCGTGACGCGGTCAGCGATCCAGGATTGCACAAGATCCTTCTGAAGGCAGACATCATCAGCCCTTGGGCAGTAGGCAGGTTCGGCCCTGCTGGTGTGAAACGTCATTGGGAAGAGGTAATTGTGCCGGACATCGCCTGGTGCAAGAAAAACAAAAAAGACTATCTGCCGGTTGTCTTTCCCGGCTTCAGTTGGTCAAACCTGAAAGAGGGAGCAAAATTCGACCACATCCCTCGCCAGGGCGGCCGTTTTCTCTGGTCTCAGTTTGCGCAGGCAAAGAAGGCAGGAGCAAAGATGGTGTATCAGGCCATGTTCGATGAAGTCGACGAAGCCACGGCCATTTTCAAGTGCACCAATAATCCTCCGGTGAGCGACAAGAACAGATTTCTGACATATGAAGGCCTGCCAAGCGACCACTATCTGAAGCTTGTCGGCAAAGCTGCCGAAATGATTAGTGGCAAGATTCCTTTCATAGAAGAACTGCCGAAACTTAATCCCTGAAACCTGCAACTGAGATGAAAACAGCCAAATTATTGGGCAACGGCCAAGTCGGTATCGTCGAAACAGAACGTCCCACCAGCGATGACGAAACCGTTCTAATCCAGGTAAAGGCAACAGGGCTTTGCGGCAGCGAATTGCATGGAGTCAAGGGCCCACCTGTTGAACGTGAAGGTTTCTATAACGGTGGACACGAAGTCGCAGGCATTATCCAGGAGGCACCTTCCCATTCAGAATACGAGCCAGGGATGCGCGTCGGAGCGAGAGTCGTCCAGGGCTGCGGCAACTGCGATTTCTGCGATCAAGGCTACGAGACCGCTTGCAGGTCACTTACGCTTTACGGTCAGAACGGGCATGCCGAGTATTTCAGACTCGGCATCCGTGGAATCCAGCCACTGCCGGATGATGTGGATTGGCCGGCCGGAGTCCTTCTCAGCGGGGACGGCCTTGGAGTGCCTGTGCGAGCCGCTCTTCGCCTTGGTGACACTGCTGGCAAAAAAGTAGTTGTTCTCGGTCTTGGCCCTGTTGGCCTCAGCAGTGTCGTCGTGCAGGTCTCTCGTGGGGCCGAGGTCATGGGAATCGACCTGATCGATTTCAGAACGAGATTCGCTGAAGAGCTGGGGGCGGCACGCGGCGTGAATTCAGAAAATGAGGACGCGAAAGAAGCCGTACTTGAATGGACGGCCGGACAGGGCGCAGACATCGTGATTCTCGCAGTAGGCAACAGCGCGGCCTACATGCAGGCAATCGACCTTGTGCGCCAGCAGGGCACCCTTTACCAAGTCGGAGAACTCAGCAAATTGACATTCAATCCTTCCGAGACCTTTCTCAGAAAGGAAATCACTATCAAAGGCTCCTGGTATTACACCAGCGAGGATTGGAAAGAGATGCTCGCCTTGCACGAACGAGGCGTCCCTTATGACAGACTCATCACCCACGTTTTCCCGTTTGGAAAGGTGCAGGAAGCCTTTGCTGTGTTCATTTCAGGGGAGTCAGGAAAAGTAATCTTGACTTACGATTAGCAGTCATTGTCGAAGCAGGTGGTGGGGTAACGGCTTTATTTAGCCGGGGCTGGCCTCCTCATCCGCTCAAAGAGCCCGCCTAATAAAGGCGTTACTCCAACTCCTTTTGCGCGGACAGAAACGAAACTCATTGTGGTTGGAAGAAGCCTGCACTACAGATCTGACAGATCCATGAAATATCACCTTTCACGATTACTATGTTTCTTGCCGATCCCAGCCTTTGCTTTTCTTGGTAATTTATCTGCAAAGGACGCGGTGCCGGATCTCACGCAAGGCGGTAAACCCGACAAGAAGCACGACTGGAATCTCGGCCCGACAGGTGCCCGTGGCTGGATCTGGGGCAGAAGCCTTGAAACAACGCACGCCCGCCAGGTTCTGATCACGAAGGTCGACAAGGGCGCACCGGCCGATGGAAAGCTCTTCCCCGGAGACGTCATTCTCGGGGCCGGCAATCATCCATTTGATGGCGATGCCCGAAGACAATTCGGCAATGCAATTACGCGCGCTGAAGCAAAGGATGGCACGTTACCACTAATCATATGGCGCAGAGGCGAGCAAAAGGACATCGCTCTGCGGTTGCCTGCATTAGGCGCATACGCGGATTCCGCTCCCTTCAGTTGCATTAAATCTCAGAGGATTCTTGACGCTGGATGCCGGCACATCGCGAAGAAACTCAAGGGCGGCATTGATGGAAAGATGAATGTACTTGCACTGCTCGCTTCCGGGAAGCCGGAATACAAATCAATGGTAAAAGATTATGCCCGGAAGCATGGACCCAAAGATCTGAAGCTGAAACTCAGCCAGAAAAGCGGCATGGCCTCATGGCCCTGGGGGTACACCAATCTGTTCCTGACCGAATACTACCTGGCAACTGGAGACGACTATGTTCTGCCGGCAATCCGTGAGTATTCAATGAAGCTGGCACAGGGCCAGAGCCTGGTTGGCAGTTGGGGACACGGCATGGCATGGCCGGACCTTAATGGTGACAAATTGCATGGAAGTCTCGGCGGTTACGGCGCGCTCAACCAGGCGGGTCTTATTTGTCATCTGTCGCTGGTACTGGCCGCCAAATGCGGCATCGAAGACGACGAGGTCACCCAGGCTATCGCAAGAGCAAACCGGTTCTTTGGGTTTTACATCGGCAAGGGCGCCATCCCTTACGGTGACCATCGACCAGGCTGGCGAGTTCACGATGACAATGGAAAGAACTCAGTCGCTGCCGTCATATTCGATCTGCAGGGCAACCGGGAGGGAACAAGGTTCTTTTCTAAGATGACCGTTGCCTCACATGGCGAGCGAGAACGCGGACACACGGGGAACTACTTCAGTTTCCTATGGGGCGCACTTGGCGCTGCCAGGGCCGGTGATGATGCGGCTGCTGCGTTTCTTAAGGAATTACGCTGGTTTTATGACCTGCAGCGAAAATGGGACGGGAGTTTCCCATATCAGGGCGGGGCAGGCATGAGCGGCTCTGAACACAAATATGGAAACTGGGACTGCACCGGGTCAATTGTGTTGGGATTGTGCCTTCCCCTTCGGAAGCTCTACATCACCGGCAAAGGGATTGATGAGGAGAACCGGCTTGAGGGGCAGGCCCTTGTTGATGTTGTGGAAGCTGGGCGAGATTTCAGCTCCTGGGATCTGGGCATCAGCAACTACAAAGAGAAGAGCCATGAAGCACTCCTTAAGGATTTGGGCAGTTGGTCTCCCGCGGTCCGACACCGGGCGGCATCTGCCCTTGTATCCAAGGAAGGCGACCACATGCCTTCCTTGCTGACTTTGCTCAAAGGGCAGTCTACAACGGGCCGGTATGGTGCCTGCGAAGCCCTCGGCATGATGAAAGCCAAATCATCGGAAGCTGTGCCTGCGCTGACTGAAACGCTTCTGAAAGGGGATCTGTGGCTCCGCATTCAGGCCGCGTACGCACTCTCGCATATAGGCGAACCGGCAAGGGAAGCTGCGCCTTTGATGTTGAAACTAGCTCTCAAAGAAGATGAGGAAGATCCGAGAGAGTTTTTTCAGAGGTACCTGTGCTTCTGCCTGTTTTATCCGGGTGGGGCTCTGCGAATGCGTGGTCTCCTTGCTGGTAATTTAAACGGAATTGATCGGCCGCTCCTTTACAGCGCGGTCAGAAAACTGCTGCAGAATGACGACGGGCGTGCACGGGGTGCAGTCAGCACGATCTATAAACACCTGACATTTGATGAAATCCGACCGCTTCTGCCTGCCATCCACCAGGCCATCAAAGTGCCTGCCCCAAGTGGCGTCATGTTTGCCAGCGGTATTCGAATGAGGGGACTCGCGCTACTGGCAAAATTCAATGTCAAGGAGGGAATGGAGCTTTGTATAGATTCGATGGCCATCCACAAATGGGGAAAGCGCCACCGAATAACTGAATGCCTGAAGATTCTCGGCAGCTACGGTGGCGCGGCAAAACCGGTGTTGCCGAAACTCCGAGAGCTGGACTCGAAGCTGAATGCTCACTGGGAGGCGAAGGGATTGAAGCCGCAGATCGATCAACTTAGAAAATTGATCAGCGATATTGAAAAAGACCAGAATCCGAAAGAACTGCGCAGTATCAAGTTCAACTGATGCGAGAATTCTGTCACTGTGTCGAATGTCAAGAAAGGGAACCACGGATGAGAGGGTCACGGATGGAAGACACGATTCTGGTGACTCGCTCATCCGCGGTTCATTCATTTGAAGAAGATGAATTCCGCGCTGAGTCATGAAGTGACAGCCACAGACTCTCATTCACAGAATTCACTACTGAATCTTGCTTGTCTCAACGCTCTCGGAGGCATGGCGGCCGGCTGGTTCTTTTTCGTGTTTCGTCAGGGACGGATCCACCTTTATCAGGGCGTAGGAAAAAACGAGTACTTCGAGCCGGAAGGTGGGCTTGATTATCTGGGCTGGGGAACATTGCTCTGGATAGCATCGGGGGCCTTGGTCGGGCTGGCACTCTTCTTCCTCTGCGGCCTGCTCAACGCAAAGTCGAGAGAGGTAGATTTCAGGAACGGGTTGGATCCAGGCAAGTGGCTCTGGATTCCGCCTTCAACGCTCGTCCTGCATCCACTCCTTGGGCTTGCCGGCGCAGTTCCGACGCTGATACCAGTGTTCCACTCCATTCTGGTCCTGGGGTGTATCGTAGCCATAGTTGGAAGCTGCCTGAGCTTCAACGTGTTGTCCAGGCTTAACAGAACAGCCCTCTGCTGGACAGCCCTGGCAGCACTAGTGCTTTGCCATTTTCTGGTGTGCGCCAACCTGAATATCCGACAGTTCCGCGCACAGAATCTTGGCTATTACGATTCGGGCCAGATTGCCGAAGGTTTTCATCACACCTTGAACGGCAAATTTATGATGACCTATAACCAGCCACATAAGTCAGAGCCCGGGCCTGGGACGAATCTTGACCACATTTTTGTCACGCGGATCTGTGTTCTTTTTCCCCTCTACTGTCTCTTTCCAAAACATGAGACAATTATTGTTTTTAATGCGCTTGTTTTGTCACTCGGCGCCATACCAGCTTTTCTGATCGCGAGAAGACTCTTGGACTCGCACAGTTGCGCATTAGTTTTCGGATTAGCGTACCTGCTTTATCCGCCGTTGATGTTTCTGGAGTTTCGTTCAGGCTGGGGGCCATCGGAAGAAGGCCAACTGGTTCCTCTGCTTCTGGCTGCCGGGTATTGTCTGACTGCTGGGCGGCCCTGGCTCGCAATCGTCTGGGCTGTCTTGACGATGTGTGTAAAAGAAAATGCTGCGGTGACGATTACTATGTTTGGTATTTTCATGGCTGTGTTTTCTCCGCACAGAAAACACGGCGTAGGATTGGCTGCCGGGGCTGCACTCTATTTTATCATCGGCACAAAACTCATCTTGCCGATGATTGACGAACATGCCTATAAAGGAGTGATGGGTGTGTTCAGTCATCTTGGGCAGGGCTACCTCGGTATAGCGTGGCGGACGATTACCGATCCGATTTACGTATTAGGCATCCTGCTGGCCTACAGCAATTTCTCCTTGTTGCTGCACCTGCTTGTGCCGCTCGGCGCGGCGGCGGCCATCAGCCCATCTCGCATACTTATTTTAGCTCCGGCGTTTCTGTTCTTGATGCTGAGCGGAAGCCCATACCACCATTCCATCCTCTATTGGAATCATGCCATACTGATTCCAGTCGTCTTCTATGCTGGAATCCACGGTCTGAATAATGCCAGAGCCAAACTTAATGAATGGTGGACATGGACAGACGATTCCCGCGCGGCATTAATGGCAGCAGTGTTTGCATGCTCGGTTCTCTCATTCTCAATTTTCTTTCTGCCAATGATGTCGGCGGCAACATTTGAGGTTAGGCCGCGCCATCGAATAATCAGGAACATCCAGAATCTGATTCCTGTCGAAAGCAGCGTGTTCGCGACCTACCGTGCGGCTGGCCATTTCACCAACTACGGCCGATTGGAAATGTCCTGGCGCTATCTACCGGGTGAGCAGGACTACCTTGTGTTTGATGCGATGGACCGGTGGGCCAGATACGAAAGAACGCTCGAAGCGCGAGATGTTGCGCTGAAGGACGAATCCTACGGCCTCGTAATGCGCAAGGGCCGCTTCCTGGTTTTTAAGAAAGGCGCGCCAAGAGACTACATATGGGACAATATTCTGCTTGACGGCATCCCGGCTGTTCAATTCAAGTCGGGGCAGATTCAACAGAACGGAGCTGAGCTGATTGGTTGGAACGTATTGCCAGGCAAATCCAATGCAACAGTACGAATCGAGTCATTCTGGAGGTGTCACCAGCCATTGAACAAGGAGTACGAGGTGGTCGTGTTCTTTAGACTGCCCGATGGCTCTGAAATGTCCTCGCGCCACCTGATGGCCGGCTGGATTTACCCCACAACTATTTGGAGGCCTGGGGACATTGTGCGGGACACAACTGAGATTGCCTTTAGCGGTCCAGTGCCTGCTGATTTCAAGGTAGCGATATCGCTTGAAGATTATTCGCTGCTATTTAATCGGTGAGGTGCGCAGGTCTGTAACTTGCCACGCAACGTTCATTCAAAGGCCGCCTGAACTTGCTCCCGCAACTTCTTCAGGCCCGTTTCCAGGACGTGGCTTGCCTCCTGCTCCCAATAGCTCTCATTGAATAGCTCCAGCGAGAGCATACCTCGGTAGCCGATTTTGTGGAGCGTCTGAAAGATCTCGGCAAGCGGGGCGATTCCGTCGCCGGGATACACTCGGTCAGCATCTGCAATCGTTTCCCTTGGTGGATCTGCGGGATAGTCGTTCACATGAAACAGTCCGAAAGTTTCCGCGCCGGCAAGACGCAGGGAGGTATGGCTGCCGCCTCCTTTATAGATGTGGTAAACGTCTGCGAGAATGCAGGCATCCGGATGTTCAGCCTCGGATGCGATGTACAGGGCTTCGCCAAATCGATAGAGGCTTTTCGAAAATCCCCAGAATTCCAGCATGGGTACAACGCCGTAATCCTGCGCGACATCCAAGAGCGCGCGGTAACGTTCGGCGGCCCGATCAAGATTCAGTCCAGGTTTGTCCTGGTAGCCCATGGGAGCTGCGGCGAGACGCTCTGCGCCAATTTTTTGCGACATGTCCAGATTGCGTCTGGCCTCTTCGATGCCGGCAGCGCGCTCTTCATCGTCCTCCACCGACCATTTGGGAAAGCCGATGACGTTGGGCACTTTCAGTCCCGCATCGGCGATTCTCTTTCCAAGGTCTTCGAGTGAACCGCCGGAATCTGTGAAGGCGTCGAGCTCGTTTATCCAGGGCTCGATGCCCTTGTATCCCGCTTCGGCGGCCAACTCGATGACTTTTTCAATGCCTAATTCCTGGCCTCTGATGGTGCTGGAGTTGAGGCTGTATTCGAAGGGTTCTGATGGTGAGCTCATGGTGTCTCCTATGGTCTATTTAATAGTCAATTAAGGGCCGACTGTTTATTGCTCGATATGAATACCACGGATGGCGAGGCCACAGATGAAGAATTAGTCCTCGTAGACGGCCTGTATCAGGCCACGCATGTACCCGACGGCGAAGAGGCGGCCAAGCATAGTGTAGCCCTTGGCCTCGCCGTGTTCGCCTTCAATAAGTGGCACGTGGTCGGGACGAGCCGGGCCGTCAAAGCCGATCTCTTTGTAGGCGCGTACCGTTTCAGGCATGTCCGTCTGCCCGCAGTCGTGGAATGTTTCCTGGAACTTTGGGACGCATCCGTTCACGTCTCGGAAGTGTGCATACACGATGTTTTGCCCCAGCGTCCGAATGCAGTCCGGAACGTCTTCGCCCATTTCTGAAAAGCATCCCTGGCAGAGGCAGATGCCGTTAGATTCGCTTTCAACGAGTTCGACGAGCTTCTCGTAGTCTGCCTTTGTACTCATGATCTGGTCGCTGCCACGAAATCTTGACATCGGGGGATCGTCCGGATGCATGGCCAGTTTGACGCCCGATTCTTCAGCTACAGGGACAACTTGCTCCAGGAGATTTCTCAGACGCTCCCAGAGTACCTCCGAAGTTGCACGATTCTCAGGCGGCGCATCTTCCATCATTGAATCGTCGAAAGAGCTCACGAGGGCGCCGCCGCGATCCGGTGTGGTGAAGCTGGTGCGGCTCATGTCGCCGGTCGCCATGAAATTGTAGGTAAGTAAGGGAATATCGAGCTTACCCATGTTTCGAATGAGATTTTGAATATTCTCGATCTCGTCATCCGTGCCATCGAGTCCAAGGACTATCTGCCGCATCGGCACGTGGCCTTCAATGACGGTTAGCTGGAGCCCTGCCGATTCGATCTGCTTTTTCAGGTCGAGAAGTGATTCGTAGTCAGATGATCCCGGGTATCGACCCACGATATCGGTCACGCCGATCTGGGCAGCGAGTCTGAGATGGGATTCAGTAATTGGGGTCAGGACAGATGCGATGCGCATGGGGAACAGTTATCTGGAATCAGGGATCAGGAACCCGGAGTGATGAGCTGAACACTATTTCTTTACGACGGGCACGACTCGCCAGCCACCGGGCGATTCGGTGAATTCTCTCGCACTGAAGCACCAGACTAGAGCCTTTTTACCTTTCAAGTAATCCGGATTGGCCTTGGCCTTTCTATACAGACTGATGCGGGCGGCGGTTGCTCCAGAGCCTCGAACTCCGATGAGTGCTACCGGCGTACCCAGTTCTGACGCGAGCAGGTCAGGCAAACCTGCGCCGGTTGCATGCATGTCCTGGCCAGAATGGAACACGAGCGTGTGGCTGTCCCCCAGCAGAATCACCGGACTCTCATCATGCGGCTCGACGGGAGTATCTGGCTTGGAGGTGATGAACGTAAGCTTCAATGCCTCACCAGGCGCGTCGTTCTGGTCCGAAACCAGGTCGCCGGTGATCATCACTTTTTTGAGGTTCTTCCTGTAGGCACGGCGGTGCATTCTATTCAGCCATTCCTGCCGTAGAAGTTTCTTTGCAGTCTCCTTGGCAGCAATAAGACATCCTGCTCCTGACCAATGTGAGTCGGTCTTGCAGTAGAGGAGGTCTCCAGTCCCTGATCGTTCCTGGAAGACAGGAGTCAGGTCGATGACGTCTACGCCCTTCTTATTGAGAAGCGCAAGGAATGTTGCGTTGGTCGTGTCAAGTCTGCCTTTAGTCTCTATCCCGATTCCTTCGGGATTGATGCTGACCTTTGGCGGTACTGGCAACACGATCAGGTGGATGCCAAGGGCCTTGAGATTTTTGTTGAAATCGAGGATGGCTGGCAGCGGGTCAGCATACTTTGGTTTGGTGGCGCGACTGACTTTAGTCGCGTCTTCTCCCCAGAATTGGCCTATGCCGAGGTGGCGCAGTTCTTTGGTGAGGTAATACCAGCCGCCTCGCCCTTTGATGACAAACTGGTCGCTGGCCTCTGCCCTATTTGCGGTTTTCAGGCAGCGCTGCTGAAACTGGCTGGCTGTGAATTGCTCGGCGGTCAGTGGGCCGAGCAGGAGACTGAGTAAGAGTGCCTGCATTCTGTGAATTAACGTCTTACGGGAATTCTGGGGAGTATAGAGTCTGTGGGTGTGACTTCTCCCCGCAGCGCGGAGATAATTACCACGGATGGCAAAGCCATCCCACGGATGAAGACAGAATAAAAACTTCTTCATCCGTGGGATGGCCTTGCCATCCGTGGTATTTCTATCGTAGCTGCGGTTGCGGCCGAAGGCAGCCTTAGAGCAGAAGTGGATTATCCATGACGCGCAGAATCGGCGGTGGCTTTGTGCCTGTGAGTAGCCCCATCGCGGCTTCATAAACCTGTTCCACCGGGATGCCCGTCAGGCAGACTGGGGCCGAGCAGGCTCGGCTGAAGCATGGTCGACACCACAGCTCCTGCTGAACGACCCGGCAGGGCGAAAAGTAAGGCCGGTATACAAATGGATCCTTCGGCCCGAATATCGAAACTACCGGACACCCCACCAGCGAAGCCACATGTCCCGGGCCGGTATCCGCGCCGACAAACAGATTCGCCTGCCGGCACAGCTCGGCCAGTTCTAACAGAGAAGTCTCGAAGCTGACGTGGACGTTTGGGTGCAAAGACTCGGCCAGCTTTGCCGCCGATTCCATCTCCTTTCCGCTCCAGGTAAGAACCACGCCGGTTTCGCCGTCCTCGCACAACCGGCCACAAAGGTCTCGAAAGCCTTCATCCGTCCAGCGCTTGTAGGAGCCGAATGCACTCGTGCCTGGATGCATCACGACCAGTCTTTTTCCTTTGAGACCCTTCTCAGCCAGAAAGGCCCTGGCCTTCGCCTCTGCCTCGGAAGATACCGGCAACCCCGCCGTGGCTTTGTCTGAATTAACTCCCAGCGCAGTCAGCAAGTGCAAGGCTTTCTCCGCCCGATGGCACGGAGCGGGGAGGGGCAGCGCCTGCAGGTCTGTGAAACACAGATCTCTTTCCTTCCTATCCACAGCATGGAAACCCACTCGCTGTTTCGCGCGGCTGAGCCGGGTGACCAGTCCACTGCGGAAATTGCCCTGCATGTCCAGAGCAACATCGAAAGCGGCATACTGCAGGTCGCTCACCAGATGCCGAACATCGCGGGCAAGCTGTCTCCACTGTCCCGGTTTGACCAGGCTCCTCTGCACCCCTTTGCGATCGAGAATAAACGTCCGATCCACATGCGGCTGCGCTTCGATGATCGGTGCGGACGCGGGCTCAACGATCCAGGATATCGAAATCTTTGGCCAAGCCGCCTTGAGCGCATCCAGAACTGGCAAGGTGTTAATGACGTCGCCGAGCGCGCTGAGACGGACAATGAGAATGGAGGATGGTTGCGAGCTCATCGCGCTTTTTTAGGTATCCGACTGCACATTCGTTTCGGCAGACCTCCCGCACAGGCGCCACCAGAGCCGATGCCGGTCCAGGTGACGCTGGCATGCTTCCGCCCAAGCGCGAAGCGAATCCAGGCGCCCGGCGCTGAGCAGATACTCTTTCAAGAATCGCAGCCTGTCCGCTTTTGAAAAATGTCTGGACGAAATGCCGAACTTCTCCATCGAACGATTCAGTCGAAACAAAGTCTGTGAAGCCTGCTCCGGTGAGACGGTGTCCACCTGCCGGCCGCGATCCCAATCAAGCACGATAAGTTTCTCCCCGTTGTCCGCCGCTTGAACCAGAATATTTCGGACATGAAAGTCGGCATGAATGAGACCCGCCTCATGCATCCGAATGACAAGCGCCGCGAGCCCGGCCGAAAGCCTTCTGTTGTCCGATGAGGTCGCGGTCCTGAGCCAGTCTTCAAGCGGCAGAGAGTCTTCGACTTTTTTTGTTATCAGATCCAGTTGCACGAACATCCCCTTCCGTTCACTGCGAAAGCCGATGACTTCCGGACACGGAATGCCCGCCGCGCTCGCGGATTCATGAACGCAGATTTCTTGAATGGCCCGTCTCTCACCCCAGTGCGCGTGACCAAGGACCTTTCCTGCCAATCCGCCATGCATGTAACGGCGAACGACAACAGCCCCGTCGCCGGTACCCATCTCCCGGGCAGTGCCGCGTCCAGCCACTGCGGCCGCGAACATGTCCGGCTGGCTTTCGAGGGCCGACACGAATCCATCGCAGTTGGTTGAATTCAAATGGAACCTGCCTGCAACTCCTGGAATCTCTCTCGGCTGATATTGACTGGGCAACTGATTCCGCATGGACGGAATCGTAGCGTGACCTCTGCAGGCTACCACAACTCCCCTCTTCAAGTCTTGGCTGAAACAGGTGCGTCACCTATCATCCTCGGCCTCCTGCCTTGCGATCATCATGAAAACTGCCTCATTAGTCTTCCTCTGTCTTTCCGTTTCGTGCATCGCTCTGCCCGAAGATCTGGATCTGGTAAAAGACGGCGCAACCCCTTACCAGATCGTGAAGTCGGATGAAGCTTCACCGGTGGATGAATACGCGGCAGGCAAGCTGTCCGAATACCTGAAGCAGATAACCGGGGTGGAATTTGCCGTGACCTTTCCGTATCTGACGGTGGACAACATTTACCGATGGCAGCAACTCTCTGACGAGATGGAACAGAAGACAGCCAGGCACCCAGAACACCTGCTCAACGTCCGCACGGTCCGCCGGGAGCTTGATTTCGCGACGCTCTGGAAGTGGTTCGAACTCAGAAAGCAGCATCCGGGATACTTCAAGGATTACAAAACGCACGTGCAAAGAATCACTGCAGTCAACGATGCCAAAACGCCATCGGGTTTGAAGCCTCGTCCTCTCGGCAAAAGCGCCTTGGAAGACTTTGTCGCGGTCATTCAGGGCGGCGGCCAGGAGAAACCTCTGCCATCGCAATTCGATGGCATCGACAAGTCACGCATCCGCACGTTCATCCCCACCAACAAGGCGCGGGTAATGAAGAAGCGCGTCGTCGATCCGGACGCGGCTTTTGGATTTGCC
>Ga0066834_10000373_pt1 | contig 21198 bp, 17 predicted proteins | sample ETNtaG_30_FD_66729 | JGI IMG/M metagenome (GOLD analysis project Ga0066834, IMG submission 66729) | Marine microbial and viral communities from oxygen minimum zone, Eastern Pacific Ocean - ETNP201306PF43B | ecosystem: Environmental > Aquatic > Marine > Oceanic | place: Pacific Ocean: Eastern... | reverse complement strand
GCCATTGGTGAGGAAACTAAGCAGGAGAACCTTGGAATTAACAGGATTTTGTTTCGCGACTTCGTAATGCAGTAATCCACAGGTTTAGGAGTGATGGATGGAAGAAAAAGTTAGTACTGAAGAGTTAGACGCGTTGTTTGGGGATGAGGAATCAGAAGAGGGTGAAGCCGCTGCTGATCCTGAGACTGCTGATCCTGAGACTGCTGAAGGGGAATCGACAGCTGATGATGTTGCAGGGCCTGCTGTCGATGATGCTGATGTTGCTAGCACTAATGGCCGCATAGTCAAATCCCATGATTGGGGAGAAAAACGCCGATTAAGTAATGATCAGATCCGTACCCTAAATGATATGCATGATCAGTTTGCTAAATCCTATGGCCCCGCTTTTGGTATTGCGTTGAAGAGAGAAGTGATGATAACTATGGAAGGCGAGCCAAAGCAGATAAGCTACGGTGAGTATATTGGTACGCTTCCCAATCCAACATCTCTTACCCGTTTTATCTTGCCTCCTCTGGAAGGTACGGCGGTTTTGCATTTGGATCTCAAATTGGCATTGGCGATTGTTGAACGAGTGCTTGGTGGTAAGGGAGATCCAGTTGATGATGAAGATGTGAGGCCTGCGACTGCTATTGAAGAAAAGGTCGTCCAACGCGTGATGGGGGATTTACTTCAAGCGTTGCGAGCTGCATGGATTAGAGTCGTCGATTTTGACCCGACTTTTACAACTTCTGAGTCAATTCCGTATTATCTACAACTTTCTCAAATGGCTGATGATATTGTTATTGCTGTTGATTTTAAAGTTGTAGTTAGTGACGAATTTGGTGTTTTGCTTGAAGGCGATTTGTCAATCTGTTACCCGTATATCCTCCTCCAGCCGATTGCATCAAGTCTTAAAGCCAGTCAGTTATTTGGGAGTTCTTCCGGTACAAGTTTAAGCGATGAGATTCGAAATGGTCTTGAGAAAGTAAAGGCTCCAATTCGCTGTAACCTTGTTCGTGATAAGTTGAGGTTGCAAGATCTTCTGGAAATGGAAATTGGTGATGTCTTAACGTTCCGAACAAACTTAGAGCAAGCAGCTGAGGTTGTGATCGGAAAGACAAGTGTTTTTTGGGGGCGTCCGGGAACTTTAGGCCGCCGCTATGCGGTACGAGTTGAGTCTTTCATTTCACCTGATGACCAATCACCCTCGACTTTAGAGGATGTAGCTGAGAATATTCTTCAAGAAGGAACTGGGAAGTCGAATACAACGGAAGAGGAATAATTCTAATTCAATTTGGAGAGATTATATGCATAAACCGATTCAGTACAGTAGAGTCCCATTTCCGCAATTTACAGATCGCCATGTTATATCTCACACAGATAATATGGCACAGCTTGAGCGTGTAAAAGTCGAAATCGCTGTTGAATTGGGTCAAACTCAATTTGTGCTCGCGGACCTATTAAAATTGAAACCTGCTGCTGATGTCGACCTCAATGATCCGGAGATGACGGCAGAAGAGCGAAACCAGTACGTGGTCAAACTCGACACCCAAATTGGTGAACCAGTGGATGTCCTGATAAATGATCGGGTTTTTGCGCAAGGTGAAGTGGTTTCGACAAGTGCTGGCCAACCTTATGGGGTGAGAATTATATCGATTCTCAACGAGGAACAGCAGATTGCAGCGCAGGCTGAGCGGAAATAGTGGAAATATAAAGGGTAAAGGAGTATGATTAAGTGAACGAAGAAGGTGTGGTGGAAGAGAAAGCAAGTCGGGATTTGAGTGAAAATTTAGCACAGCTTACTAGGGTGCCTGTCGAAGTTACAGTGGAGTTGGGACGGTCAGACCGGACAATTGGAGAGATATTAGAGCTCGGCTCTGGTTCCCTGATTGAGCTTGAGTCGATTGTGGGAGAACCGGTTGATCTACTGGTAAACGGTCATTTTTTTGCTAAAGGGGAGGTTATTGCTATTGAGGAAGAAACTTATGGCTTGCGAATTACGTCGATTATTTCAGAGGATGATAAGCTAAACCGTCTAAGTGAAATGTTTCAGTAATCTGGTGGGTTTATTTATGAATTTGAAAGGCTTAATTCCCTGTTTTCGTGAGATACCGTCGATTAATCCTTGATTTTGTAAGGTTTATGAGAAGCTCTCTTGTAGCATTGCTTTGTTTCCTTCCGATCTTGTTTGTTTCTGTGGTAGATTCTCAAGCTGATTTGCCTGCTGAAAACGAGTTAAGAGATGATACGCCGAAAAAACGACAACCTTTCCCTTGGTATTCAGATCCAAACGAAGTTGAAACCTCACCGATATTACCAGATACTGATGCCCCAGTCAGGTTCTTAACTCTCGGTAGAGTTTTTGCCGTGATTTTTGTATTAATACTTAGCCTTGTGATTGTCTATTTGTTGGGGACTTTGCTGAAACGCAATATGTTCCGTGCTCAAAGTGTACTAGGTGCTCAAGGGAGTTTTCGTGTTATAGGTCACCTTTATCTCAATCCCAAGCAGGTTCTCTATTTAGTGGAAGTAGCCAATCGTGTTCTCGTCATTTCGGCTACGGAAAACAGTATTAGTACGTTGTCGGAAATCACAGACGCAGAAATTGTCGAATCTTTGAGGACGGAATTTTCGGCCCATGATTTTCAAGGAACAAATTTCATTCAGTATTTAAAACGGACGATAGGGAAGACAAATTGATTGTGATCTTCGTACCAGCGTAGTTGTCATGTATATAGGAAAATATCTGCTTTTCCTTGTGATTGTATTTGTTTTGCTGGTTTCAGGGCCAGCCAAGGAGGCTTTATCTCAAGATAGAACTATCACTATCCCTCGGATTCCACTTGGTCTTAGCGAGATCGAGGAACCGAGTGAAGTTGCCACAACTCTTGAAATACTCTTCTTTATTACCATATTAACACTGGCTCCAACCATTGTGTTGATGATGACGTCTTTCACTAGAATTGTGATTGTTCTTTCGTTCGTCCGTCAGGCAGTTGGGTTACAGCAGATTCCAGCTGCTCAAGTTGTAATTGGGCTGTCGCTTTTTATGACGCTTTTTTTGATGCAACCAATTGGGTCGAAAATCTACACAGAATCACTCAGACCATATTTAGATGAAGAACTGGGCATTCAAGAAGCGTTTCAAATTGCAGTTGGTGCTATGAGGGAATTTATGTTTAACCAGACCCGAAAAAAGGATCTACAACTTTTTCATTCTATTGCAAGTGGAGATCAGCCAGCGTATGATAAATCCGACATCAGTACTTTAACCCTGATTCCAGCATTTGTTATCAGCGAACTAAATACTGCATTTCAAATGGCATTTTTAATTTATATTCCATTTTTGATACTTGATTTGATCATGGCGAGTATCCTGATGTCGTTGGGTCTACTCCTACTACCGCCTGTTCTCATTTCGCTTCCGTTTAAGCTGGTTTTATTCGTTGCCATCGATGGATGGAATATCTTGGTGACTTCAATTCTCAGAAGTTTTAACATGCCGTTGTAGGAGATTGGAAAGATGACACCTGAACAAATTGTTGGTGTTGGTAAAGAAGCACTTTTTGTTGCGATACAAATTGCAGGTCCGATACTTTTGATTGGTTTGGTTCTTGGTTTGTTAATTAGTATTTTTCAGGCGGTGACACAAATTCAAGAAATGACGCTAACTTTCGTACCAAAACTGGCTGCACTCGTTGTTATCGTGTTGCTTGCAGGAAAATCTATTGCCGCTGTGATGATAAACTATACGACGCGTGTGATACAAACCTTACCAGAAATGATAGGATAGAATTTGGGGTTATATGACGCCTTCCCTGATCAGGTTGCAGTGTTTATGCTGGTCATGATGAGAACCGGGGCAGTTATATTTTCCGCCCCGGTTTTTGGTAGTCCGAATGTCCCCGCTCAGATCAAAGCGGCAACCACCGTTCTCTTCAGTTTGAGTATTTTTCCATTGATTAGTATTCCAAATCAATCGATTGGATCAGATGCGCTTCATTTTATTCTGTATGCGATTAGAGAATCATTGGTGGGTTTGATGTTAGGGTTTATTGTTTCATTGTTAATGAATAGCTTTTTTATTGCAGGGCAGACAATTGATACGCAGATGGGAATTGGGATCACGAATATTATCGATCCCGTTTTAAGGACTAATATTCCGACTATGGGACAAATTTGGTTTTTGGTAGCTACCCTGATTTTTCTAGCCATTGGAGGTCCTTATTATATGATAAAATCGTTGCTTTGGAGTTATGAGGTTCTTCCATTGAGTAGTTTGAAATTACCAAGTACTTATGGTGCGGGCCTGTTGCGGTTTTCTGCTGATATGTGGTTGGTGGGACTGAAAGTGGGTGCGCCTGCAATCGGCACTTTGTTGTTAACAATGATTGGAGTTGGAGTTATAGCTAAATCCGTACCACAGATGAACGTATTTATTGTTGGTTTCCCACTTACTTTATCGATTGGTATATTAACCGTTTATTTGTCTATGTTTTGGTTCTTGCCGTTAGTAGAGGATTTGTTTGTTGATCTTTTTAATCGTATAGGGTTTTTCTTGAGTTCCGATGCTATTTGATTAAGGGTGTGTTATGGCCGATCCAGAAAAAATATATCCTGCAACGCCCCATAAACGTAATGAATCTAGGGAAAAGGGACAAGTTGCGAAAAGCAATGAACTGACTACAACGCTAGCACTTATTGCTGTGTTGGGCTTTTTTTTCGTGGCAGGATATGACACATGGCACCATTTAACCAATATTATGTATGGGGCTTTTTCAGCGATTGGAGGCCAATTAAACGCGGGAAAAACAATTCTCATATTTTTAGGTTTGACGGGCGTTGCCTTTAAGATCATCGCTCCTGTCCTGATCGTCGCCGTTATAGTTGGTATTCTGGGGAATATTTTTCAAATTGGACTTATTTTTTCTTCCCAACCGCTGATGCCACAGTTGAGCCGTATTAATCCAATTAGTGGTTTCCAGCGTATTTTATCAATGCGGGGACTATTTGAAGCGGTGAAATCAATTTTCAAGATTGGGTTAATTGGGTATATTGTTTATGTCACAATAATGTCGGGTTTAGCGGATGTCTTTTCACTGGTTGATGCTGATAAATCGAACATTGCGGCTTTATTTGTATCTATAGTTGGTCGTATTGGGTTTCAGGTGTTTTTGCGAGCAGCACTAGCATTGCTTTTTCTGTCGATATTTGACTTACTTTATCAGAGATGGCAACATGAACAGGATATTCGGATGACACGTGAGGAAATACGTGAAGAGATGAAACGAACCGAAGGGGATCCGGAGATTCGGCGCCGGATTCGCCGTGTACAGAGAGAGTTATCGCAAGCGCGGATGATGAAAGCCATTCCTGAAGCAGATGCGGTAATTACAAACCCTGTACATTTGGCAGTTGCAATTAAATATGATTACGAAGTAATGGATTCTCCGTACGTTGTGGCTAAAGGTGAACGGAAAATTGCCAGGCAAATCCGTGAAATAGCTGAAGAGCATGGAGTACCGATTGTTGAAAATCCTCCACTAGCTCAAGCGTTGTACAAGAATGTAGAGGTTGGGGAAGCTATCCCAATGGAGTTTTATCAAGCTATAGCAGAAGTTCTAGCCTATGTGCATGAACTTACGAACCGATACAGAGGGTTGTCAGTTGCATAATCAGCAATAACAAGCTTATGAATGAATCTTCAGGTCTTCTAAAAGGATATGGTGGCAGCGTCTTTATCGCTATCAGTGTGATATCGATTCTGTTAGTGATGGTCTTTCCTCTGCCGGGACAGTTTCTGGATTTCCTGCTGACATTCAATATTACGTTTGCTATTGTCATTTTACTCCTTTCCATTTATGTGTCAAAACCTCTGGATCTCTATATTTTCCCGTCGTTGTTGTTGATTACAACCCTGTATCGACTGGCTTTGAACTTGGCATCGACCAGGTTAATTTTGTCTAATGCCTCATCCGTAGATCCAAAAACTGGTGTTGCTATGCCCAACTTGCGGGCTGCAGGTGACGTTATTAAGGTTTTTGGTGAGCTTGTAGGTGGTGATAATGCTGTTGTCGGTTTTATAATTTTCGTTATTTTGGTTACGATTCAATATATTGTTATCACCAACGGTGCGCAACGTGTCGCTGAGGTGCGTGCCAGATTTACCTTGGATGCAATGCCTGGCAAGCAGATGGCGATTGATGCTGATCTCAATGCGGGGCTAATTGACGAAACACAAGCACGACAGCGAAGAATAGATATTGAATCTGAGCAAGATTTCTACGGCGCGATGGATGGTGCTAGCAAGTTTGTTAAAGGAGATGCAATTGCGGCTATTATTATCGTCATTATTAATATTTTGGGTGGGATTGTGGTTGGTGTGGTGCAAAAGGGGTTACCGTTTACTGAGGCAGTGAAAACTTATACCATCCTGACTGTTGGAGATGGACTTGTATCCCAGATTCCTGCTTTGGTTATTTCAACTGCTACAGGTTTGGTGATTACTAGAGCATCGTCAGATGAGGATCTAGGTCAAGATGTTACTCGGCAGTTGTTGTCGCAACCAAAGGCGCTTGTTGTGGCTGCAATCACGCTCGTGGCCTTGCTGCTGATCTCACCGCTACCCAGGTTACCACTTATTCTGGGCATAGTAACATTAATGGCGTTGGCTGTGTATTTATTGAATAAAAAACGTTTTGAGACTATTGATGAAATGGGGGCAGAAGAACGGCAAGGAGGTTTGGATCAAGAAATGTTACAAACTCCTGAAGTTGATCCTGTGTTGGTAAAAATTGGCTATGGCCTAATTCCATTTGTCGATGAAGAACAGGGAGGGGATTTGCTTGATCGTGTTCCCAAACTCAGAACACGATTGGTCAACGATCTTGGATTTCCTGTTCCCCTTATTCGTGTTCGTGATGATCTGCTTCTTGGGGCAACAAAGTATATAATTGAGTTATGGGGTGTTATGGTTGCTGAAGGCGAACTCGTCCCGGGGCACATGATGGCGTTGAGCCCTTCTGGGATGACACGCCGAACGGTTGAGGGAATTGAAACCATTGAACCTATCTATGGACATCCAGCCCTATGGATTCTTGAAGCTAATCAACAAGAAGCGAGAGATGCTGGCTATGCAACGGTTGTGAGTCCAGATGATGTCTTGATTACCCACTTGGAAGACGTTATAAAACGGAATGCTGCTGATCTGCTCTCTCTCCAGATTACACAAGATTTAGTTAATGCCCAACGTGAAGTAAATCCGACAGTAGTTGATGCTGTTATCTCTGAGCGTGCTTTAACTATAGTTGATGTCCAGAAGGTACTTAAACTCTTACTTGAAGAGCAAGTTCCAATTCGTAATCTACAAATAGTTTTGGAAACGTTAGCCGATTATGGTCGTGAGATCAAAGACGCTGCAGAGTTGGCAACCAGCGTGCGGCAGGTTTTGCGTCGTGAAATTACAAATCAGTACCTAACTGAAGAAGGGGGATTGGCGGTTGTCATGCTTTCTCCTGCCTTACAGCAGTTACTGAGTCAGATTATTCAATCAAACGAGGCCATTGACCCAAGTGTAATTCAACGGATGTTGGAAAATTTATCTCAACAGATTCAGGGAGCTTCAGATCGCGGCATCCGGCCTGTCGTTCTGGTTTGTCCTGGAGCAATTCGTTACGCACTTCGTAACATGATCACCTCTTCTCTACCAAGTTTGCCTGTCCTTGCCTATGAAGAAATGGCACCTAAGGTTGCATGGGAAACGGTGGGAATTGTCGACGCCAATCCGCCTACAGACGCCAATCCGCCTACAGACAGTAATTAAGATTTCGTGTCATAGAAATTTGAACAATATTATTATAAAGAGTAGTGGGGAACCTTATGCGTATCAAAACTTATGAGGCCGATACGATCCAAGATGCAATGGACCAGATTAAGCAGGATTTGGGGCCTAATGCATTAATTCTCAATACTCGTCAAGTTACTAAAAGTGTCAAATGGTTTGGTTTAGCCAAAAAACATATTATTGAGGTTGTTGCTGGCATTGCTAACCCAAAAAAAACAGTACCGGATCCATCTTCAGCCTTAGTTCCAGTCCCCGCTCCTGATGCGCTTGATACTCAATCGGGAGAAACTGTTTCGGAAAGATCTGTTGTGGAGGGCAAAACGGTTGAAGCTATTGCCTTGCGGAACATTAGAAGCGCGCTTGATGATGTATATCAACGCCAGATTGAAAGGGGAATAAACAAAGAACTTTCGCAAAGGTTGGTATATTTGCTTGATGATATCATTTCTAATGCGGTATCTCATAATCGTAAACTTGAGACTAAAACGATTCGGCAGGATTTCAACGATCGGCTGTCGCAAGTAATTCAGGTTTCCGGTGGGGTTGATTTTAGCGTTGAAGAACAGCAGATTATTTCACTCGTTGGGCCTACGGGGGTTGGAAAGACAACAACTGTGGCTAAGCTGGCTGCCGTATCTTCAGTTTTAAATTATAAGAAGGTGGGGTTAATTAGTATTGATGCTTACCGTATAGCTGCCTATGACCAGCTAAAAACCTACGCAGAGATTATTGGGCTTCCTGTTGAACTCGCTTTGAGTCCCCAAGGGGCTCGAGATGCGATAGATAAATTTGCTGATCAGGACATTATCATTGTTGACTCGGTAGGACGGAGTCCAAATCATCAGGTTCATATGGCTGAACTGCATGGATATATGCAGGTTATTCGACCGACAGAGGTGCATCTTACTGTTAGTGCGTCTGTAAAATTTGAGGACCTGGTGAGAATTGTGGATCGATATAGAACGCTTGACGTAAGCAGAATAATTTTTACTAAGTTAGATGAAACGGTTACTTTAGATACGGTAGTCAATGGCGCTTACTATACTAAATATCCAATTAGTTATTTGGGCGTTGGTCAAACTGTACCTGATGACCTTGAGGTTGCGGATATCGAGAGAATTTCCAACTTTTTACTCGCAAAGCAGGATTTGGATAGGGTTCTTGAGAGACTGAATGAGCCGATTTAATATTTCCTGAATTTCAAGAAAGTTACATTGTTTTGAGCACTTATTATATATTGGCATATATTGTGCTGAATTGTCATTTTGATTTAGATATGTTAGAATGCGGTTCCGTTCGTGAACGCAGAGAAGATATAAGGAAATGGCCTCTAGAGAGTCCGATCAAGCAGCGAGCCTACGCAAGTTAGCTTCTCCAACGCGAGTCATTACGTTCGCTAGTGGTGGAGTTGGTATGGGATATACAACGCTGTTGGCGAATATTGTTGTTGAGTTAGTCAATCAAACTGACTGGAAGGTTTTAATTTTTAGTACACGTGAAGACTATGAGCTCAATAATATATCGAATCTGTATCAGATTATTGGGGCCTCTGAATCGTATGATCTTGAATCTCCAAGCAGTGATGTTATAAAAATCAGATCAACCAGGTATGATAATTTAGACACTTTTTCAGTACTGGACAACTTGGCTTTAGTAAATAAGGATGTTAGTGAAATCCACAAATTGGAGGTGCAGTTTAAGGAATTTGCTAAGGAATATGACTTGGTTGTCATGGAGCTTGGGCATGTTGATGAATATAAAGATAAGTTTTCTCAGCTTTCTAATGAGTTCATCACCATCACAACGACAGAGAAAGATGCCAGAACCAAGTGCTATTCACTAATAAAAAATGCTTTTGACGAAACAGGGCAAATAGACGTAAAATTGCTGGTAAACATGGTGGGAGGCGGATCAGCTGAGTTTAATCAAGTGGGCGAAGGAATTCAGAAAGTTGTGAAGCAATTTCTAGAGAAAGACATAGAATTACTTGGTAGTGTTCCAATGTCTGCCGATGTGCCAACGGCTGGTCGTCACGCTTCTCCTTTTGTAGAGAAATTCCCTGATTCTGATGTTGCTGTGTCTGTAAGGAGTGTTGTCACTAAATTACAGGAAAATCACGAAGAGTATAAAACAACGTTAGTTAAGTTGGGATCTTTATTGGTAAGGCAGCTTGCTTAATCTGACAAAAATTTTGGTTGTCCGGAATAGTTTGTATGGAAAACATAGCGTAATGGGTATCTCTGAATGGGCATAATAGTAAAATCTAGGAAAACTGGAGGACGTTAAATGCAAGATCAAGATGATCTTCTTGAAGAGGAAGAGGTATACGAGGAAGAGGCGATAAGTCGTGCCGTCAATCTTCACATGAGAGTTGGGGTTCGATTTGAGGACATTGAAACGAGGATCCTTGATATACATCGTGAAACTGGCGAAGTGAAATTTCTCTCCCCGATGAAGGGGCCGCGGCCGCGGCCTGTCAAGACTGGGACAATTATTCAAGCGGTTGTTCCACTATCAGATGCAGGGCAAGAAGACATAGAAATTGAACTTGTTGCTATGGAGCAATTTCAGGATACGGAGGATGAAGCCTGGTACGTTATTGCAGAGCAGGATGGACTTGATTGGGAAGATTGGCTAATTAGAAGGCGGGAGTATGTTAGAGAGAAAGCAAGTTTTCCTATTAGTTTTTGGCCGATAGGAGATGAGGAGAAAGTCTTTGAAACAAACAGTGAAAACATCAGTGGATCTGGGCTGAAAGTAACTTTGGAGCTTGAAGGTGTAAGAGATTGTCCATTAAACGTGGGTGATGAGATAGCGCTTGGTTTAAATATGCCTCCGATCTTGGACTTGGAAGGCAAGGGGATTTTAGACCAAGGGGATAGTCATCTTGAGTTACCTCCTTTTGCTGCAAGAATTGTGAGAGCTCATGAAATTGATTCTCGCTCGATACACACAAAGAAGTGGGCGATAGGGATCTCATATGAATATTCTGAAGAGGATGAAGACATTGAGGACTACCTCATTAAGTATGTTCTTAAGTTGCAAATTATCAACGAAGCTGCAAAGAGGGTTTAGAAACATTGGTTTGTTTCAACCATTTGAATGTGGTTCTGATTTATAAGGGAGGTAATCACGTTATATTTGAATGAATGATTTCACTCAACAATTAAGCGCTATACTTAGTGTGTCCGTTTTCTTCGTTGTATTGTTTCTCGCTATTTTTGTCGGGAAGTTCCATCATAATATTCTTGTCCCATTCCAGTGGGCTACTTATGCTTTGCTCGTGTCGCTCGTTGTTGGTATGGGTTTGGGGGCATTATTCCAGTTTGTTCGGAGTGACAGTGACAAGGAAACAGACTAACCCATCTGAGAGCATGATGCCAATTGAAAACCTTAATGTACTGATAAAGTGCAGTTTTATTCTGACGTAATGACTGAACACATCAGTGAAGAGGAACTTTGGAATCGATTTAAAAGTAAAAACGATGTTTCCGCCCGAGAAGATCTTATCCTAAAGTATATGGGATTGGTGAAGTATGTGGTGGATCGTCTCTCTATGAAGCCTCCCTCTACTATAGAATACAACGATTTATGTAGTTGCGGTATTATTGGTTTGGTGAGTGCTGTAGACCGGTTTGATCCAAGTCTTGGTAACAAATTTCAGACATATGCTATTTGTCGAATTCGTGGTGAGATTTTGGATGAATCCAAGCGCATGGGATGGGTACCTCGCCCGTTATATAAGAAGAATATTGAAATAGAACAGGTTTTCGCTTCACTCCAAGCTCAACTTGGTCGTCCAGCAGAAGAAGAAGAAGTTGCTGAAGCCATGTCAATTGAATTGGGGGAATTACAGCAGGCAATTGCAGATTACAGCCGAGCGTCTCTGGCTTCACTTTATGATATTGTTGGTGGTCAAGGCGAAAATGAGGAAGTGTATCTGATAGACTTGTTGGGTGATCCTGACAGCAAAATAGCTGAGTCGGTTGAGCAAGACGAGATAGAACGTTTGGTTGCCATAGAAATTGATGCACTGCCAGATCAGGAAAAGAAAGTTGTTGCCCTTTACTATAAGGAGAATTTAACCCTTAAGGAAATTGGTGTTCTGTTGCGGGTTACGGAATCTCGCGTGTCCCAAATACATGCTAAAGCAATGCTTAGAATACGGGGACGGTTAAGGACGCTTCTAGAATAATCTGGTTTGGGGATAATAAGGAGTTTGTCGTGTCGATTCAGATTGATCCAGTACATGTTCCTCTACAATTTCTTTCGGTACAGCAGATGCAAGATGTTCGGGCGCAGGAAACGATCGCACCCGAAAGTTCGCTTCCTAACGAGACCTTAAAATTAAGTGATTATAGAATGTCTCAAGTTCCAAGCACACCACAGGCTGAGAATAGCGAAATACAAGAACGGGAAAATCAGCGAAAGAATAATCTATATTACCAATCTCGTGAGAGAAAGAAGAAGGCATCTCTTAGAGCTCATGGGACGGTGGATTCTGTAGAAAGTCACATTGTCAACGTGACACTTTGAAATTTCGGCTTACAAACAAATGAGTAAAAAACCAAATTCGTCTTCGGAAGACATATCTTCTAATTCAGAAAATTTCTTAGACAATAACCCTATTGATGAGAACTCACCTTCTTCTGGTTTAGCAGATGACCATTTGCGTCATACGATTTCGGAACTGAAAATTGAGTTAGATGTAGCTGAAGAAATCAAACAAGATCTCGAGAATACCAGACAAAAAATTGATCAGTTAAATCAGCAAATTCAAACTGCGAGAAATGAGACAGAGGAAACTCAATCCGAACTGGACCTGTTACAAATGGAGGAAGCTCGGGTAAAAGCGGAGCTTGAGGTTACTAGAAGTGAAAGAGTCCGCGTTGAAGGAGCTATTCGCCAAATTCGGCCTCAGATTGACCAACTTGCACAGGAAGGAGGTCGGGCCAAGGAGGAACTTAAGGAATCTCATCGGCAATTGCAAACTGCTAAAAATGCGAGGGATAAGGAAAAATCAGAACTCGAGAAGATCAAGCAGGCTTTATATGCAACTGTAGCGCTAGAAGCGCAGATACAAGCAGAAATTGAATCAAGCCGAGTGGCTCTTGAAAAGGATCGCCTTCAAACCCAAGAAATTCAGGATCGCCTTAAGGATGGGCACAGAAAGCTAGAAGCGATCCGGTCTGAAGTGAGTCAGGCACACCTTGAATTACAGGGGTCGCGTGTTGAAGAAGCTAAGATAAAGGCTGAGCTAATTGTCGGCCAGGAAAGGAAGCAGCAGGAATCAGTTGATCAAAGGAATCTTGAACGAGATCGAGAAGGTAGTGCTCAAGATGATGAGATGCAAAGTTCAAGTCTTTCCTTGATAAAACGTATAGTACATTCGGATCTCGACTTGATAATGGAGTCGCCTGAAATCCCCTCAAAGCTGGTTAAGAAAGTGGAGATCGAGGAGAATTTGGATGATCCTGTTTCTGCTTCCGTAGATGCCGCAGCTAATGTGGTTGAGTCGGTGGCGGACCAAGAGAAGGACGTGGAAAAAGATGGAGATATTAAGGCTCTCAGTCAACGTTTGGGACATAACAAAATCTATGAACTGGCTGATGCAGGTCATGAAATTGATGAGATATCATATGCAACAAATGTTACAAAAGGTCAAATTAAATTACTGTTGAGGATGCGAGATTTAAAGGCAGAGGCTTAGTCGAAAAAGCGTCGAATTTTCTTAATTATAGATCAATTTGGTGGAAAAAATTGGGAGACTGCTGATAGATGAATGTCAGACAACAAATAAATAGAAAAATTAATCTCCGTATTACATCCAGTAGCGGAGAAACGGAAACGTATCCCAGTCGCATAAAATCATCCGGAATTGAACATCTGACTGTTCTCGCTCCTGATATTGGGGATCTTTCTACTTGGATGGATCAGGAGATTACGATTGAAGAAGAACCGGTTGGGGGCATCACGGCGGTTTACGAAACAAAAGTTCTCAGTCATGAGACTTTTGAGGAAGAAGGACATGGCTCCGTTCTGATATTAAATCGACCACAGGGTTTTGAAGAGCGACGATCAACCAGAATTGATGTGAACTTTCCCATTACTATCAAATCGGAGGTTAAATCAGGGACTGTTGGTACGACGGAAGAAAAAATAGAGAGAGCGTTAGCCACGAACTTAAGCCCGTATGGTCTGTTAGTCATCCTGGGACTTCGTCAGGATGAAGATTTGCAACGCGGGCAAGTGGTGAGTCTCAGTTTTGAGTTATTATCTGCTAGTCCAATCCTGTTAACTCTCAACGCACAAGTCAACAGAAAGTACAAGCTAGAACTTGGTGAGCTATCGACCAAATATGCTATTGCTTTTCAGTTTGTTGATATCTCGCCTGATGTAGAAAACGAATTGATGCGATATGTTTTTACGAATCAAGTAGAGTTACAAGAAACCGACTTGGAGTCTCCATCCATATCTCCACAGGAACAGGTTCGCTTACTCAGGGATGAGGTTAATAGGTTGCACGAACAACTTAAGGTTGTTAACGGACAGCTAAAACAAGCAGAGGAAGCTAGGTTGCGATCCGATACCATTATCATTCAGTTGACAAAGAAACTCAATGAGCAGGGAACAGTACTTAGCCGTGGAAGTTGGTGGCGTGCCTGGGATCAGTTTGGGCGCCGCTAGTTGGCTAAAATTGAGTTAAGTTAGTGTCACTTTTGTCGATAAAACCTAGTGGGTTGGCCAGTTTTCTTAGGGTTTGATTTCTGAAATATTATTCATTTGTATAGGAGTAATTCAAGCAGATGTCTTTACAAGCAACAGGACTTGTCTCAGGATTTGATGTTAATAGTATCATTGATGACCTGATTAGAGCCGAAAGTGCTCCGCGTTCACGGCTTGAGAACCGCGAGAAGATCCTAAATGCTCAACAAGATACGTTAAAAACTATAAATTCCAACTTGTTGGTTTTACAGAGTCGGGCAACAGGTCTAGCGAGTAATACGCTTACGCTCCAGAGAATGGTAACTTCCACCAATGAGGACGCTCTGGAAGCCACTGCTACCTCAGGTGCTCCGCGTCAGGATTACCAACTGGATGTGTCCAGTCTGGCGACTTCCTCTCGTGTTTCAAGTGATAGTTCAATTAGTAACTCAATCGAACTGGGTAGGCTGGTTGAAATTAGCTTGGAAAAGGATTCTGATAATGATGGTTTGCTTGATCAGGGTTCGTTTACAGTGGATGGTTTGACCAAGGATAGTAGTGGTAACGATATAACTATCACTCTAGATCAAGGTTCTACTACGCTGGATAGCATAGTGTCTACACTCAACTTTACCGCTACTGACAGCACGACAACCTCAACAAATCATACAACCCTCTTTGAAAGTAGTTACATTGGTGCGTCAGATGATAGCGGACTGTCGATTACCAAACGAATATCCAAATTGAATACTGCCTTAGCTGATCCGACGAAACAGATTAGCACAAGCCAGTTGAGTTTTAAGGAAAGTGATACCAACTTCGTTTCGGTGATTGGATTGCCTGTTGCTAAACAGACTATTCATGGTCTTAGCGAAATAGATGGTGTCGTTGGCAGCAATCGCATGTCCGAACTCGGCGCCGTAGAAGTCTTGGATTATGACAATTCTAGCAGAACTGTAACTGTGAGTACAGATGACGTCGGTCGATTCGCAAATACTCAAATTCTCACTTTCGCTGGAGGTGGTATAGGTAATGCTACCGCCAAGATGACGATTAGTAGTAGTCCTAGTGCTAGCGCAGGTACTTTTACTTTGTCGTCGTCAAGTTATGACCTGACAGGAGCCCGAATTATTGGTGCTGAGAGTACTGGTGGTGGCCAACCTTTCTCTGCAAAATCTGTTAACCCTGGTTCTTTTACCATCAATGGAGTGACTTTTCATGTTCCCAAAATCCAGGGTAGCAGTTTGGCTGTCAAATTCAGTTCAAGTACGGATCTTAACAGCACAACAACCCTGAGTTCTGATTTAACCAGTTCCGCTACAACGATGACAGTTAGTTCTACTTCGTCATTTGCTACTTCAGGTACCATCCGTATTGAGGATGAATATATTAGATATACTGGTAAAACGGGAGACACTTTTACTGGTTTAACCCGGGGGGCTAGTAGTACTACCGCAGCTGCCTACGGGGCGGCAGGCAGCATTGGTATTACCTCTGTGGATTATAGTAGTCAGACGATGTCGGCTCTGGATATTACTGCTGGAACTTTCACCGTTAAAGGGGCTTCAGAAAAAACTGTCACTATCAGTTCGACTTCCGATACCTTATCTACGGTAATAAACAGCATTAATTCAGCTAGTGCTGGGGTAACGGCGTCACTGTCACCAGATGGTCGCGTCAAACTGGTTGGTTCTGCTGGGACGATTGTAACGGTGAAAGATGGCACCAGCAATTTTGGCAGTAAGCTCAATTTTGGACAAGGAATTGTATCTTCCACCAAACTTTCAGAATTGGGGATCACGAGCGGGACCTTTAGTCTAAACGGCATTCCATTTACCTATTCCTCTTCAGACACTGTTTATAATGTAATAAATAGTATTAACCAAAATGGTAATGTCAACTTACAAGCGAGATTGACTACAGATGGTTTTGTGGAAATTTATAGTCCCGATGGAAGTTCATGGCGTTCGGCTAGTGAGTTGAGTACGACTTCTTTAGGGAGTGCTATTACAGATTCTTCATCATCCATTACGGTAGTTTCAACGGGTGCGTTTCCCAGTACGGGAGTTATTCGGATTGGTAGTGAAGATATTGCCTATACAGGGAAGACGAGCACTACTTTTACCGGTTTGACTAGGGGATACAATAATACGATAACTGCGGCTCATTCCAGTGGTACTTCTGTTACTAACGAACCTAACTGGGCCATTTCCGATAGTAGTGGCAATTTGGCTTCACTCTTCGGCTTTAGTCGTAGCAGCGAAACCTTACAGAATGTGCTTAATCAAGTTACAGCATCTTCAGTTGGTTCCGTGTTTGCAGTTCGAGATACCATCAAGGGGACGGTTTCGAAGATATCGATGCCTGCCACTACAATGAATGACTCAGGTGGTATCGATGATGATGATACAACCGTTACATTGACTTCAGTTTCGAATTTCGCTGATCAAGGTGTAATAGTGATTGGTGATGAAGAAATACTGTATACAGGTATCAGCGGAAGTTCTCTGACAGGGTTGACCAGAGGTGTTAATGGCACCACTGCGGCGTCACACAGTAATAGCTCAGCAGTTTCGGGTGCTTATATAACCAGCGCGGCCACGACTATTCCACTGGATAGTTCAACCATTGGAAATATTGCGGCTTCTGGCACGATCTCAATTGAAGGGGAGCAGATTACCTATACTGGTAAATCTAGTAATACTTTAACTGGAGCTACAAGAGGGGTTAATTTAACAGCAGCAGCTTTGCATTATAATGGTGTTGATGCCACAAAAACTTTGTCGGCATCAGATTCCTTGAGTGGTACCAGCCTAGTGGTAAATGGTACCACTTTCCTGCAATCAACTTACGGTACCGTTGGCAAGATGATTGATGCTATTAACCGTCAGTCTTCGACCTTAAATGTTATAGCTTCCCTCTCCCGAAATGGGCGGTTCCAGCTTACTAGCCAGAATAACAATCAGATCAGTGTTACCAATAACGGCATAACTGAGTTGGGAACATTAAGTACCAGTACAAGTAAGGATGCTCTCCAGTTTATCTCGTCGAGACACAGTTCAGTCTCGTTGGGAGGAAGTTCAGATTCCAGCAATTTCTTTAACTTGCTTGGGCTTGACGATTTAACGGTGACAACCCACACATCCTCGTTGGGGATGACGGGATCCGATACAAGTTTGACGCAACCGACGGCGGCTATTCGGAGCGATCGGAATGATTTTGGGGTGGGAAGCGATACCTTGTCCACGATCAATAGTAACATTGTTGCTGGTACTTTTAAGGTTGATTCGACTACTGTTACCGTTACAACATCAATGAAGCTGATGTCGCTTAAGGATAAGATTCACGCGGTTTCTAACGTCACGGCCACCTTCGACAGTGGGCAATTGTTGATTTCCTCGACTGGCAATACCTTGACACTTAGTAGTGACACAGCCACCATCTCCGGTGACGATCCCGATACCACTACCAAGGTGTTATCAACGCTTGGCTTGCAGGAAGTTACAGTTAACAAAGGAAACTTTGCTGGGTTAACTACATCTCCGACGCTAGGTACTATGTCTATAAATGGTACGGCGGTGACTGTCGACTTGAGCACAACCATCAATGATATTGTGGCTTCTGTCACATCTGATGTCAGCAATGTTGATGCTCAATATGATCTGACAACGGACAAATTCGTTTTGAATACCTCTGGTAGTTCTGCGACTCGAATCAGGCTTGGTTCTGGTTCTGATACCAGCAACATGTTAAAAGTCCTCAATTTGTCAGAGGTGGTTCAAACTTCTGAGATAGTGGGGACACAAGCTAAGCTGGTCAGCTTTTCTGATCCGCTCCTTTCGGCTATTCAAAACGGAGATACTTTTTACGTTAACGGTCAAAAGGTTGAGATTTTGGACTTGGATGCTACCGGAGTTTCCGTTAGTGACATCGTAACAGCGATTAACAAAGTGTCAGCTACTTCTGGTGTGATGGCTTATGATTCTGACCCAGATACGTCCGGATCTAGTATTGATGGGAAATTGTATCTAAAACGGACTAGTGGTACGAGTATAGTGCTGCAAGACGATACCGTAAAAGTCTATTCCGAATTGCGTTTCAGCAGCACTGATATCCAAATTCAGGATGCATCGAATACTGTTAATAATAAGATCAGTAATGTTATTCGAAGTACTAGTCGACTTGGCGGTATTACTGCTGCTACCAATCTGAAGGATATTCGCTTTAAGACGACATCGGATGATGATGGTGATACGTCATATGAGGGGTTATTTGAAAACGATGTAACTCAGGGTAGTTTTAACATCAATTCGGTAACAATCAGTTATGATAACACGGATTCTCTGCAGGATGTATTGGATAGAATTAATGTGTCGGAAGCTGATGTCACTGCCAATTACAATACGTTAACAGATAAAATCGACTTGGTTTCCAATAAGACAGGGAGTCCCTTGATTCGTTTGGATTCAGGAACTCTGGATTCCACGACCCTGACCGCAGCAAGTCTTGAGGGGGGGAGTTCCTCCAATAACCGGGATAACGTCATTGTTCATCGGCACAAATCCGGTAATGCGGACTATGCTTATATCATTGACAGTACCAGTAACAAAATTGGCGTTTTCAAGACAACGGATACTGGCAGCACTACAGCAAATCAGTATGCTGGAGGGGTATACACAGCTGCTATGGCTGGCAGTAGCGAAATCTTGGGGTTGGCTGTAAAGGACGCATTGGAAGTTAAACAACAGAATTTCCGGTCACAGGACAATTTCACCATTGATAGCGATTATACGGCCAACTACAAGACTAAGGATTATGTTATTGCTTCCAATGTTGCCAATGCTGCTTCCTCCACCTTGAACGATTCAGATGGGATTAGCACTTCGGATACGGCCATCACAGTTGCTAGCGGGACGTCATTTGCCACCTCAGGTGTGATTGTTATTGGTAATGAAAAAATTCTGTATAATACAAAAAGCGGCAACGTTCTAACCGCAGTACAGCGTGGGTATAATGGAACCACTGCTGCCGCCCACAAGCACACTGCACAAGTACGCCAGGACATAAAAATCTTCGCCGTTGACCAGACGTACAGTTCTTCTACTGATCCTACGGCAAACCAGACAACACCTGCTAAGGCAGACGACGGTAAGTTGAGGATGACCAAGGCAGATCAAACCGCGGCTGATCGCGACCTCTCCCAGAAATTGACCTTTGATTTAACGCTACCTGGTTCCAGTAATATTGCGGAGACGCAATTAAATGATTCGAGTTTTACCAATTCGGAGACGACCGTTACGGTTGATTCGACGGCTGGATTTGCGTCATCGGGTACCATACGGATTGAGGATGAATATATCACATATACTGGTAAGACTGGCACCACGTTTACCGGGGCGACAAGAGGTGCTGTTACTGGATTTAGTGCTGCGACTCATGATGATGACGATATTGTTACAGCGACTGGTGAAAATATCAATCGGCTGACGTTCGATTCCAGCTCAACAACCACACTCAGCAAGGTCTTATTCACGCTGAGAGGGAACGCTGCTAATGATATTTTCGATGGGTTTGTTGCCGGTAATGAAGTTTTGGTTTTTGATGATGACAGTGATAAGTTTTTTGAAGGTGTGATAACCGAAAAAACAGATGCTGATGTAGTCGTCATTCGACCGACACCCTCCTTTATTAAACATAGCGATAATTCTCGCACTAGCACACCGCAGAACAGCAATCTCAGCTATCTGGATGAAGCCTACCTCGCCGGGTCAAACATGAAAGTCTATTTGGGGCGGGATGCTATCAGTAACAGTACGAGCTATGGCAGCGGCACCTATATTGATTTAGCTAAAGATGAAGCAGGAAGTTCCAGTACAACCAACGTACTTACTCATTCTACGAGTAATGTTGATGCGCTGATTGATGTAAGCAGCCTTAATTCTAGGGTTCTCTATGGTGCCTCCAGCACAGTCCTCTCAGATGCGAATAACACAAATGACGTGACTATTAGTGGGACCTCATCAGCCTATACCGCAGATTATAGTAATTTTGCTGGCGATGTGGTTCTCAATAATGTTACCAGCAATCTGAATGGCGTTCGTAAACTTAAGAGCGCTTCCATTTCTGAAGGGCTAAGCATTGCTTCTAACGATGTTGTCCTTACGTTATCTAATGCCGATTTCCGTGGGTCAGGTAGCGAAAATATCGAAGCAGCCGATACTGGTGGTGCAACCATTGCGATTGTGGGAGCAAGTGGTGCCTCATACACTTTCAGTGGCAGTACCATAACAAGTAGTGGTAATACAGCTGTTTTTACCGGCACTCCTAATGTTACGGTTATATATGGTGGTACCACCACAACCTATACGCCTTCAGCGTTAACTTCGCAAACGATTAAGTTGACATCTAGCGGTAACCGTTTCAAAAGCGGGGATGAGATCGAATTAAGCACGACTTCTGGCAATTATACAGGTTCTAGCTCCTGGACTGTTGATTCCTCTCATCGAGCGGCCAAGACCAGTACTTCTGGGTCTATTATAAATGTCACGACCAAGGATCTTACTAAGGTACATTATAGCGGTCAAGGTAGTGGAGATGGCTTGACCTTAACTAGTGACAGTGGCCTGCTGGTGAATTTGACGAATACAAGTATGGCGAATCAGGTCATCGTA
>Ga0066834_10000368_pt1 | contig 21365 bp, 20 predicted proteins | sample ETNtaG_30_FD_66729 | JGI IMG/M metagenome (GOLD analysis project Ga0066834, IMG submission 66729) | Marine microbial and viral communities from oxygen minimum zone, Eastern Pacific Ocean - ETNP201306PF43B | ecosystem: Environmental > Aquatic > Marine > Oceanic | place: Pacific Ocean: Eastern... | reverse complement strand
GATGGCTTCGATGGATGAAAACGTCGGTCGTGTCCTGGGCAAGGTGCGCCAGACCGGCCTGGTGGAAAAGACTCTGATTATCTTCCTCAGCGATAACGGCGGCCCCACCGGGAGCCCGCGTCCGAAACCCGATGCTCCATTTCAGTACGGCCAGAATACGTCAAAGAATGACCCTTGCCGGGGCGTAAAGGGCGAGCTCTTGGAAGGCGGCATCCGTGTTCCTTTTCTGGTGCAGTGGAAGAATCGTATACCCGCGGGCCGCACGCTGGCGCACCCGGTCACGAGCCTCGACATCCTGCCTACTGCGCTGGCTGTCTCCGGGAGCAAGCCCGGTACGTTTGAGCGGAAACGGGCCCGGTTGGACGGCGTTGACCTGCTGCCTTACCTGACCGGCGAGAGCCAGGACGCGCCACACGAGACCCTGTTCTGGCGATTCCGTTTCCCTCCGGGCAGGCCCGAGCTGTACCGCTGGGCCATCCGCCAGGGAGACTGGAAACTTGTCAAGAACGGCCGCGAGCCACTCTCGCTTTACGATCTTTTGGACGACATCCACGAAGGCCGGAATCTCGCGGCGGAGAATCCCGATCGCGTCCTTGCCCTGAAAGCTGCGTATGACAAATGGGACGCGTCCAACATGGAGCCGCTCTGGCCGAAAGCAAAGCAGGGCAGCAAACCCGGGCACGTGAAGCTTCCAGCCCGCCACGCCAAAGCGGTCATGCTGGATACCGAAATTCGCGTCGAGTGCACGGGGAATGATCCGCAAGTCATCTTCCGTGATGTCCCCGCAGCCACCGGCCCATTCGTCCTCGAGCTCAGACTCAAGTGCAAAACCAAGGGCCCAGGCCAGGTCTTCTGGAGCACGGCAGATGACCCCAAGTTCACTCGCGCCCAGTGCGTTACGTTTCCCCTCAAACACGACGATAAGCAGTGGCACACTTACAGCGTCAAGCTACCCGCCGCGAAGCCTGCGCTTACCCATCTCAGACTCGATCCCGGCACAGCTCCTGGCCTGATCCGGATTGCGCGGATGGTGCTCAAGGACGCCAACGGCAAAGTTGTCAAATCGTGGATGCCACGAGAAAAACGGAATACCAGTAAGACCTCGACCTCCAAGCGGCCACTGGTCGGCGTGAGCCGCTGGGATGGATACAACGGGAGCCCAAAGTGGACCCAGGAGCAGGAATTCGGTTTTCTGAAGCCGGAGCGCTGGCACGAGTTGGCGCCATGGTTCGTACGCCGGACCGGTGATCCGGAACGCCCCCTTTCCTTCAATCCCTCCTACGAAAAGGCCATCATCCAGAAGGTGACCGATCAGGAGATCTGCTACGGGGCCGACGCGGGAATTGACTACTGGGCCTTCTGCCATTTCGCATCCTTCAAAGGCGGCTGGCAATTGCGTGACAACCTGGAAGCGTATCTGGCCAGCCCTCTGAAATCGCGGATCAACTTCAGCCTGATCGTCATTGGCGAGCACATTGGCAAAGGAATGAAAGGCGTCCCGAAACCGTCGCCCACGGATGTGAAAGCTGACTGGGCAAAATACGTCGATGAGTACGTCAGCCTGATGCGCGAGCCCACTTACCAGCGTGTGCTCGACGGCAGGCCCTTGCTGTATCTCTTTGGGCCCGATGTCCTTTCGGTTGCTCTCGGAGACCCTCCGGCTGGTAAAGGAGTAACGGTGAACCATCTCCGGGAGGCCGTCGCACTGTTACGTGAACGGGCCGAAAACGCCGGCGTTGGCAATCCCTATGTCGTGGGCATGAATTCGGGCGGCATCTGGTCCGCGGTCTACATCGACAAAGCGGGATTGGACGCGGTATCCGCCTACCGTGCAGCGTTCGGCTCGACGAAAGAAGGCACACCGTATGCCCGGCTATGGCCCAACATCCGCGGAGGATTCCTTCAGAGCGACTGCGGCATGGGCAACAATCCAAAGCGGCAGTTGGTCGTGCCGCTCATGAGCGGTGCCAGTCACCTTCCCCGTCACACGGTACTGCCGAGTCGCTTCAGCCCCAAGCACTACCTGGAACCCTCCCCGGGCGAGTTCAAGGAACACGTACTGGCCGGTTTGGACTGGGTCGCCAGGCACCCCTCGAACTGCGCGGCCAACAGCGTCCTCATCTACGCCTGGAACGAACATTCCGAAGGCGGCCGCATCTGCCCGACCATGGGCCCAGCCCCCGACTACATTCCCAACACGCGGTTGCTCGACGAGCTCGGCCAGGCGATAAAGCAGTGGAAGCCTGCGACGCCGTAAGAGGGAACCGGTCTGTGCCATGATTCTGTGACCTGGAAGCTGACCGAACCGAACTGATCTACATGGCCGCGGAACTTCCGGTGAAAGTAAAGGAACTGTCGACACTGTATGACGCATGGGACGACCGGTGTTTCATCAGAAGAAGAACAGGAAAGCCGGCGCAAACGCCTGCCCCGTGAGAGAGCAACGATCTTTCCTGGCCGCGCCGGCTCCCAGCCGGCTTCTTCTTCTTCGACACCTGCGGCCGGCGATTTCTCCCTGTCTCAATTAGGCACCAGAATTGGCGTAAACGGACACTATTATGCGAAGGCGGTCAGGCCATCGCAGGATAAACTCCGAAGCAGGGCGTTGGACTCACTCCGTGAGCAGACTGCAAGCGGCAACTTGTGGCCAGGATCGGATCTGCGAGCGAAGATACAGACTTGCGCGCCAAACTGGACGCGTGGCATACACTGAAGCGGCGGAAGGTTGTTGAGTGACATTTAAGAAACAAGAAATTGCCATGATAAAGCGTATCGCAGTTGCCTGTGTCCTGGCTGTTTCTCTCCTGACAGGATGTACTGGTTTGTCGACAGGCCGCGCAGTCAATCGTGACGGGCGCGTCTGTGAGGACCTGGCCAAGGTCAAGACCGTTACGCCCGAACAGAAGTACCAGTGGCGGAGATCATGCCTGGTGCGAAGAGTCCGTTGAGAATCGCTTCGTTATCTCACAGAAGATAGAATACTCGGTAACGGGGCGAGAAAAGTGACTGGACTGATGCCCTAACCTGCCGTCCTTAAGGTGGCAGGAGCCGTTTCAGTCTCTGATTTTTGACGTTAGGGAGACACGATTGTGAAGACTCTATCCCTGCTTTTGGTCACTGAGCTGGCCATGGTCGGCTGCAGTCGATCTCAAATGGATACGCCATCTTCGACGCCCGAGATTCTCAAGAAGGGGTCAGTGTTGTTCCCAGATACTCCGTCAATTGACGACTCGGTATATGAGAATATACAGCAGACCTGTACCGAGCGGTGGAACCTTGAGAAGATGAAGATGGCCACATTTGCTGTGCGTCCTGACCGTGGCGAATTCGTAGTCGAGTGTGATGGAACAGTTGATGGAGAACTCTACCATTGCGTGATCAGAGCGAATTCTGAAGGGGGATGGATCAATGACGGGAGAACAAAGAAGAATCCCTAACAAACGAAATCCAGCGAATACCGATGGCTCCGCTAGGCTCCGGGCTCTGCCGTGGCCTTCACATCTTCCGTTTCCGTTCACTCCTGCAGTTCGTCCGGCATCGCTGATTTCGGACGTTCGGCACGAAGATTAGACCCGGCATGATACTCAATCCCAGGAACAAAGGAGGGAATGACTTCGCCCAACGCCGCGTGCGTCGCACTTGCGTCCTGCTATTGGCGTTGGCTTTTTTGGCGACCTCCCTGCCAAAGGCCGATGGGGCTGACGCGAGGTCCGATCCGAGGGAGGAATACCTGATGGCGGCAATCGACTTCGCCGACTGCATGATCCGGTATGGACGCGAACGCTACGGTAAGGTGCACGGTCCGCTCTTCGCCAACAGCCTGACGCGCTCGGCGCAACCGCGCATCCTCGCCCAGCCCCTGTTCGCCGAACCCAAACGAGTCTCCAAGGGCTTAGAAACAGCGTTCCGGAGATTCGATTTCAACATAGTGCTCAACTATCCCGGCGGCCTTGAGCCGGAGGGACCGCACAAGGTGACGGTTCACGGCTGTGATCCCTACGAGGACCGCGATCTCTACGTGCTGCTGTTTGACCTGACGCGCATAACAGGAGATCCCAAATACAAAGCGGCGGCCACCGAGGCCCTGGTATGGTGGTTCCGGCATACGCGAGGACCCGCCGGGCTTTTCCCCTGGGGCGAGCACCTGGGTTGGGATTTAGAATACGAATGCCCCACGTACTTCGACGGCCCGTCCAAGCATCTCTACGCGGCCTGCTACCACGAAGTGAAGGACGAGGTGCCGTTTCTGGTGTTTTGGCACGGTTGCCGGCCACGCGAGACGGTGGGAACCCGCCGCTGGAAAAATACGCGCTCGGTATCTGGAATGCACACTTCTGGGACAAGGAGACGTGCTATTTCTGTCGACATGGCGACTATACGGGCCAGGACGATCAGGGCCGAAGGCCCGGGGAGTTTGCCTAGCCCAGCCCATCGCTCCGCTCATTGTTGTGTGGAGAGAAAATGACACCAAAGATAGGCCAGGTAATGGTATTCGTGGATGACCTCGCGAGTGCGAAGCAGTTCTACTGCGACCTGATCGGCATTGAACTTGAAGCCGACTTGGCTGAGCAAGCCAATATGTTGATCCTCAAGAACGATGGATGTTACTTTACGATCCACGGTGGCTTTCGGCGTAGTCCTACGGATTCCGATGACTGCAGAACTACGATCGTCATTGCAGTCGATGATATCGAAGCGATGAAGGCAAAGTTAATCCAGAATGGCGTTGAACTCATTGGAGAGACTGAGCAGAGCCCGATTCATCGATATCAGTTTGTCAAAGATCCGGCAGAGAATTGGATCGAGATTGCGCAATACGATTAAGGACAACCACACCACAAATATGGCTGAAGGCATGCGAAGCCATGCTTTCAGCCTCTGGTTCGAGTAGCCCGATGTTCCGAGCTTGCGCGGGATCTAGATTAGGGAATTACTTCGGGAGGTGTCTGGCGTGGGATAGCTTCAGACGGGTGGCAGGTCGCTGCTGCCGGGGGTGGAGCCATGGTCACATCGAATGCGGTTCTGATGCGAAGAGCTTTTCGGCTTCAACAGCAGGGGTTCTGGGACTGTTTCGGGGTCCGTTCTGATTCGATGGCCGCGAGCTTCCAGGGCGACTGGGTGAATCGCTTCTCTATATCTGATTAGTAATGTTTGCTGGCGGTTTTCATCCGAGTCATCCCGGTTCGAGAAGCGGTGGCTTGGCTGCGATGGTCAGTATTCGGCCACTCTTGAGTGGTATCTCGGAGGCGACCCAGGTGAGCTTTCCTCCGCTAACCGTGGCGCAAGTGGAGCACTCAGAGAGCTTGGCCGAGGGCTATGACATCGAAGCCGTTTTGGCCTTCACTGACACGATTCTGGGCGACGCCAGAAAGATGTGGCTGAACAATTCGCTGGAGTTCCGCCAGAAGTTTCAGGGTTTGATATTCCCCAAAGGCGTTATCTGGAACGGTGAAGAGTTGGAACCGCCTGTAATCCACTGGCTCGTAAAGAACTCAAGTGTGGATAATGGGCCGCTAGTCAAAAGTGGTGGAGGATAGGGGATTCGAACCCCGTAACCATCTGCGCCTAAAGCATTATCACACGGTTGGTTATCTGTACCCGTCAAAGCCTGCGCGGCCAATTCGCAGCCATTTTCAGGGCTCAGAACTACGCTTCCCCCGGCCTCTGATATTACAGCAAGCCGGTCGTCTCTTGTCCTCGCATACTTAATCTTGGTCATCTCTAGCGAATTGTGCCTTGCGAGGCTCTGGACATCCTTATCACTTCCTCCGCATTCGTATGCAAAGGTGATGTAGGTGTTTCGGCAGGCATGAAAATCAATCTTGCCCCGGGTGTCGACTTCTTGATGCCCGCCCTCTTGAAGTCCTTTTCCATAATCACGGCGGGCTTCTGAGGCACGTAGAGCAGCGGGCGCTCAGTCACCTCTCTCTTGCAGTTCTTTCGGCGGTAATGCTTGCGATATAAACTCAGTGCCTCGCCAGAGGCAGCGAAGGCGGTGAGCCTCCTCACCAAATGCGCGGGGAGAGGTCGGAAGCCGCTCTTGCGATTCTTCGTCCAGGCAGAATCAAGGTGGAGGCCGCATCGATCCAGATCCAGATGGTCGACAGTAAGCCGCATCAATTCGCCCGCGGCGCAGCCCACTGCAGAAGGCGATCTCATAGACCAGCCGCCTTGGCTCCGGGGCAACAGCCAGGAGCTTCTTGACTTCGTCTCGCGTTGCCGCTCGTCGGATAGTCCGGGGTGTCGTGTCGAAGGGAACAAGGGCCTTCAGCGGAGCGCGAATGTCAATGGAAACATTGATTTCAATCGTCACACCAACGTTCAACAGAAGTGCTTATCTCGGTGAGACGATCCAGAGCGTATTGGATCAAGATTACCAGAACTTTGAACATATAGTTGTTGATGATGGATCAACAGACAACACGCACGAAGTCGTGGAAGAATTCTCCGATACGCGACTCCGGTTCGTTCCCAAGAAACATTCCGGCGTATCATCCACAAGAAATCGGGGTATAGAGGAGGCGGAGGGAGATTTCATTTTGTGGCTGGATTCTGATGACGTGTTACTCCCGGATGCTCTCTCGAACCATGTATCTGTAATCAATGAATTTCCCAAGGCCGATGTCTTCTATGGGCATCTGATTTATTGTGATGCCAGCCTAAACAAATTACATATTGCCAAGTTACCGGAATGGTATGGGAAGACGCCTGCGCTACTCGAATTACTGCCGACAACCTGTCCAATTTCGAATCCTGCAACGATGGTGCGAGCCGTCTGCTACGAATGGTTCGGGGACTATGACGAGTCATTCCTCAGGGCGGAGGATTATGAGATGTGGGCCAGGCTCGCAAAGTTCACGAACTTCAAGCTAGTGGATAATCTTCTGGCTAAGTATCGAGTTCATGAATCGAGCTTGAGTAACACAAATGATGAAGAGATTGATACTAGTTTTGAGGCCCGAGTCGTTCAGAATCTAGTAGAACGGCACTCGCTTGAAGAACTGTTTCCTTCGCTGAAATGGGGGTCGGAGCCGAGCAAAAAACTGGAGGCCAACGCATACTTTGCCCTAGGCGAGATATTAGAACGATATTCGGATTTGCCGATGGCATTGCACTATGCGCAAAGAAGTCATTCCCTCTTTCCAAATGATGAGAATTCAAATCTCCTGAACAGAATACAGAACGCGTCATAGCACTACTCTTCAAGGCGTTGGAGGAGACCCTAAAAAGTAAAATAGGATGTCTTCGGGTTACGACTTCTCGCAAGGAATAGATATATGGCAGACAGATATGGGGGGCTAGAGCAGCTCTTGGAAAACCGACAATTCAACTCTGTTCGTGAGTCATGCTTTCAAGGCTTCAAGGAAGACTGTTATGACACAGAGAATACCCTGTACCTGGCTCGCAGCCTGATTGGTGAGCTGGATACATATGCAAAAGGTAGAGAGACTGCTGAAGTCTTGAACTATATTTTGACAGTTATCCTGCAGTTTGGTGCAGTTCCTGAAGAGGCCTTCAATTGTTTCTTTCCTTTGTTTGAAGAGCATTTGAATCGGACACGGCGTGAGTTGCCCGACAAAGGTCAGGTGGTGCTAGTGATAGGGACTGGACGAAACGGCTCCACATCGATCGCTACAGCCCTCAAGCGATTGCCCGCCAGCTTTGTTACACACGAGAGAGCACCAATAGTATTCTGGAATCAAGATGAGCCCCAGCTTAATTTTCAAATAGAGTTTTTTGAGCTGGCGAGGAAGTACTTCGAGTTCGTTATCGACGTTTCTCATTGGTGGCTCCCACATTTAGACTATATGCGGGATCACATAGATGGACTAAAGGTAGTAAATCTCCACAGGCCCATAGGCAAGACCCTAGATTCCTTTGAAAGGATTAAAGAGGCGAGTCCAGGATTACTTAATCACTGGACAAACCACCACGGGAGCTGTTGGGATAAGAATCTCTGGGATAAGTGCTATCCAAATGTGATTGATTTTAGCGACCTTGGAAATGTTAATGACCCACTGCATATGCGTGTCACCAGGCTGTTCTGCACATCAAAATATATATCAGACTACCATGCGGCTGCGTTAAATGAGATTGAAGAGCATCGTGGATTGAGCTTTGACATAGAGTCGTTGTTTTCCGAGGAATCAAAGCTTCGTATGTTTGCTTTCCTTGACCGTGAATTTGACTGGGTCAGCACCCATTTGAATGAAGGAGATATGAAACACTCCCAAGGCGCGGATGTATTTTCAATCGGGCACGTCCCGTGAGGCCTTTGAACCCATCGTAAATCTCGTCAGGTAGCCCCGCCGAGTGCCTGCAGGTCGTCAGTGGGGCGATCGTGCGAGCCTACTGTCTGGACTTCTGATTCCGCCCCGGTGCGCTACCCCCCGGGGTCGGATTGGCTGCTCTGGCGATTCAACATTCGTCACCTCGGGCCGCGCGCACCATCGCCACGATTCCCTGCTTTAACGAGTCGTCCAGGTGAGCCCAATTCTCTATTACCAGAGTAAGGTCTGGATCGACTGATTCCTCGGCATCATTCTGCACGCGCTGCCAATTCGCGGGCAATTTGCGGCCCCAATGGTGTCCCGCACTCGACATTTCAGCGCTGGGCTCTGTCCCGCACTCGGCATTTGAGGGATCGCTTGGATCAACTTTAGAGGCCGAATTAAGCAGTTTTAGACCGGGTTTTGCAGGTTTCTGTCCGCAATCAGACAGGTGGGTAGGTGGTGGAGGATAGGGGATTCGAACCCCTGACCTTTTGGCTGCCAGCCAAACGCTCTCCCAGCTGAGCTAATCCCCCTCTGGTGATAAGGCGGCGGAGTATAGCAATCGGGTGATCCGTTTCAATCTTGTTCGCTGAAGGACGCGGGACGAGTTGGCCCGGTTAGTCCGAGGGTGCGCAGCGAGAGCAGTAGCCAGATATCTGGAAGGAGCGTTTGAGAGGCCTGAATTTGAATTGAGATGCGACTTCATCCTGAATGCGGTTCAGGTCCGGAGCGGTGAATTCGATGATGCGGTGGCAGATGATACAGAACATATGCTCGTGGTTCTTGTGGCCGTAGATGTGCTCGTAGCGCGCGTGGCGGCCGTCGAACGTATGTCTGATGAGAAGGCCGCTTTCCACGAGAAGATCGAGGGTGCGGTAGATGGTGGCCTTGGATACCCGCTGGCCTGAGCTGCGTGCATCCATGAGAAGATCTTCGGCATCGAAGTGCTCGTGGGTGCCGAAGACGAGTCGCAATATTGCCTCACGTTCGGGGGTGACTTTGAGCAGCTTTTCTTTCAGGAACTGCCTGAAGATTTCCAGCTCTGTGGCCATCTGGTCTGCAATCTCTAAAGTTCGAAAAATTCCTTCGCGACGTTAGCAAACTTGGCGACCTCGTTCAATCGTCGCGGCTGTTTCAGCGAACAAAAGCCTCATGTCTCTGGAGTTCATTGCTGACGAACTTGCGCACCTTAAGCAGTCAGACCTCTTCCGTGAGTTTCGAACGATTGAGGGCGGGCAGTCTGACGTTCTTCAGACGAGCCATGGTGAGGTATTGAATCTCTGCTCCAACAACTATCTTGGTCTTGCGGAACGGACGGAGCTGGCAGATGCGGCCGCGGCTGCCCTTCGCGATTTTGGCAGCGGCGCGGGGGCATCTCGGCTGGTGAGTGGCCACATGAGTGTGCATGGGGAACTGGAGCGGAGAATCGCTGAATTTGAAGGGACGGAATCAGCTCTGGTTTTCCCGACTGGATATATGGCCAATCTGGGGGCGGTCACTTCTCTGATGGGCAAGGAAGATGTTGTGTTTGGTGATCGGCTGAACCACGCGAGCCTCATTGACGGATGTCGATTATCCGGGGCGACGTTTCGTGCGTTTCGGCATCGTGACCTGGGCAGGCTTGAAGACGCTTTGAAGCGGGCAGCCAGTTTTCGCAGAAGGATGATTGCGACGGATGGCCTGTTCAGCATGGACGGGGATGTCGCTGACGTGAAAGGCCTGGTTGAATTGGCCGATCGATACGATGCCATCACGCTGGTCGATGAAGCGCATGCCACGGGCGTGATTGGCGCATCAGGCAGAGGTGTCTGTGAAGCTCTTGATGTCGAGGACAGGGTCGATGTGCGTGTGGGCACTCTGAGCAAGGCTGTGGGCTGCCTGGGAGGCTTTGTTGCCGGCAGCAGGGATCTGATCGACCTGCTTCGAAATCGTGCGCGAACTTTCATTTTTACGACTGGGCTGCCGCCCGCGATCTGTGCTTCGGCCATTGCGGCGCTCGACATTATTCAGAGGGAGCCGGAGCTGAGAGCCAGGCTCTGTGAGAACGTTGTTTTCTTTCGAGAGCGTCTGACTGAGGCGTTTGCGGAAAGAAGCGGGCAAGCGAATCTGGGAGCAACCGAATCAGACCCTGAGGGTATGACTCCCCCCCACAGAGCAAAGATGCCGGAGTGCCCGCTGGATGTGCGGGCGTTTCGCCGGAATAGCGACCTCCCGCCGTTGCCGGAAGCGAGCAGTACGCCGGAGACCCCAGGTTGCGTCCGTCAGACCGCCTCCGGGGAGAGCGCGATTGTCACTCCGATCATCCCAATCATCATCGGGGAGGCGGAGGAGGCGTTACGGGTGGCCGGCGAGTTGTTGGAAGCCGGGATTCTGATTCCTGCGATCAGACCGCCGACAGTTCCGAATGGCACGAGTCGTCTGCGCGCCAGTGTGATGGCCACGCATACAGAGGAACAGTTGACAGATGCTGCGAGAGCTGTGGGAAATGTGTGCGGATTCCAGAGAGACCACGGGCGATTTCCTCAGAGCCGAAGCACCCGCTCATAGCCCTGTAATCACTTCAGCGACTGCATCGGACAGAACATCATTCCCAAACTCAGTCATGTGGCAGCCGTCTTGAGTGAGGCATTTTGAAAAGTCGTTACGGAGGATGACATCGTGAAGATCATTCACGGCCATACCCGCGGCGTTGACGATCTCCAGGGCGGCGGCATTGAACACATCAATCTCAGCCTCGGTCCTGGATTTCCAGTCCGACATAGGGACTCCCTCCTCTGCCGTAAAGAGCGGGGTGATGGTCGCCCAGATCATTTGAACATTCTCCATCGCCATTACTTTTCCAATGAACCGTTTCAGACAGAGGCGATATTGGTCCAGCAGGATCTGATGTTCGCCATCGGCCTGGACAACTGCGTCGTGGATGCCGAAATTGACGTGCACGACATCTGGCTCCTGGTCCGCCACCCAGCCCTGGAAATGGTCAAGAGCCCAGAGGCTGTGGCGGCAGTTCTGGCCAGGCCCCCAGACATCAGCTTTGCCCTCCAGTTTCCGGGTAACGAATGGCTGATACCCCATACGTATCGAATCACCTATGAGAACGACTTTCATGATGCTTTCTCCTTTTCGGTTGAGATGGTGGATGATTGTTTTGCTGCAGTTGGTTGAATCCCAGCGTGAAGCGATGTGAGTCACTTCTGTCTCAATACTAAAGTGTCATAGGGTTTTCAATGCCTCACGGGCTTCTTGAATGATCGGGGCATCCGCGCTCTGTGCTCCGTAAAGCCAGTGGACGGAAGCTGCGAGCAGGTATGGTCGCCAGGTGGGAGTTACGAGCTCTGCGTCTTCAAAGATAGCAGTGGGGAATTTGAAGTTGTGCGCGTTGAAAGAAGATTTGAGGAAGGTTGCCCTTCGGGCCGTCTGATGAAACTCTTGTGCGTCCGGAGATTTCTGAAAGAGAGCCAGGGCCCTGGGGGCAGCTTTGTCCCTTTGGAGCGCGCTGGACGGATTTGGGCTCTTCACCTGATCCGCCGGAAACGGCGCGTCCGTTGATAAGAGCGAAAAGATCTCGTCTACAGCGTCAGAAGAAGTTTCAGGTATTTCAGCGGGGACGAGCTCGGTGATACTACCTTTGCGCATGAGCTTTCTCGAATCTGTCACCCGATAAGACTCAGTCATCCAGCCCACTGCCTGGAGCAAGATCATGAGCTGATCCTGCCGGCTGGTAGACGAAAGAAATGCATAGTGGAGAGCATTCGCAGTGGTCGTGGCATGGAGAGGCCGAGTGCCCAACCGATTGTCAACGCTTCGGATGATGTGCTCCGCTGCGAGCAAATGGACGCTATCCCAGATGGCGCCGGCTGCGGCTCGGTTTCGTGCCAGTTGTGTCATCGCCAATCCGCATGCTGGTCCGACCTTTCCCTCTCTCATCGGAGACAGCAGAGCCAGTGTGGCTTCACGGTTTGGGCGGGCGGTCGTCCAATCAGGCGCCAAGCGCTTCACGTGTTTTTCTGCTCGTTCAAGATTAGAGAAGTATGACTGCCGTTGAAGATCTTCCCGGCCGTAAGGGCTGTAAAGCTGGTGGATGACAAAGCGCAGCATCGGCTCGGAATACTTTGGTCCAATCGTCTGTACAACTCGCCAGCAGTTGGCAACGGCAATTGCCTTGTGCCCAATGAATCCCCAGTCGCGGGCCGCATAATGCCACAGGCGTTGCATGGTCTGCTGCAATCCCATACTGCGCGCTACGGCAATCACCGCACCTTCGGACCGTTCGGCATCAAGTTCTCTCATTGCCAGATCAAATTCATCAATGGCTCTTTCTGCCTCCGGCAGTTTGCCTCTGAGCTCAGGCAAAGCCGCGGAAGGGAACTCGTCCTGGGCACGCTTGTAGGAATCCAGCGCCCAGAAGAGTGGCAGCAGACGATCCTCCGGGCTTGCATCAAGACTCATCTGATGCGCCGAGTGGATGGCATAGACTTCGTGATGTGAATTGCCCTTGCGAATCGTGGCCAGAAAAAGTGCGGCCATAAACCTTCTATAGGAAAGGCCGCGTTTCAGTTGCTCGATCAGAACAGAAACACATTTCTCTCGAGGTGCCTTTTCAATACGACGGACGAGCGGCTCTATCTCACTACTGAATCGAATCATGTCGGCAATCTTGCCCTCTTCTGCTCCTGCTATTGACATGGGAAACAGTTTACTGAGTTCGCCCAATCCGACGACTGTGCAACTGGTGCCAACGCCCATCAGGAAACTCCTTCTTGATGAATCGGTTTGTGATGGAGTTTCGTCTTTCATGAGATGCTCTTTCAGCTCAGTCAGATTCTCGATATCGGAAAGACCAGCTTTGGCAACATCGAAGACAAAGTGCCCACCGCGTCTTCATGTTCTTTTACGAGGCGCCGCTCCGGTGTGCTACCATCCGGACAAAGCCGAGGTACTCACCGTTGTCTCTTCGAAGCGATTCCAGGTCATCTCCGCTGGGCGAATTACGGCTGCCGTAAAGCTCGAGGAATTCTTCCCAGCGTACCCAGAGAGACCAACCGTCCGGTAACTCTTCGGCCAGCTCGACGTCCAGGCCCGGTGCGCGCTCCCAATGATTGCGCCACCAGTTGACAGAATTCAGCCAATGCCATGTTTCTTTGCTGAGATGTGCGGGCAACGGAGGCACTTCCCGAATGGAAGCCGGAGAAATGATGCCAATCCGGCCCCCAGGCTTGAGAAGCTTCAACATATGGAATTCCAGGTAGTGAACATCAGTACCGTAATAGTGGTAGCTGTCCATGCTGACAATAGCGTCGAAGTAGTCATCGGCGAAAGGCAGGTTATGTGCCTCAGCATGGACTGGGAACACGCTGTCTTCCAGGCCCGCTTCGCGGATGCGAGCAAGATTCTCCGACGCGCTGATCCACAGGTCCGTCGCCCAGACCTGGACGCCGAACTCCTTTGCCAGAAAGATGGAGCTCATTGCGGTGCCGCAGCCCATGTCGAGTACGCGCATCCCTGGCTCGATGGTCATGACCTGACAGAGAGATTCGGTCAACAACAAAACGTTCGGCCCCATTTCATTCTTCACAACCCAGTGCATGTCATAGGTTGATGAAAGAGGGATGCCGTCGACCAGGTACTTATCCGTTAATTCGTCGTCGTGTGTCTTCACTTATATGTCTCCAGGATTCAATGGTCTTCTTCGCACCTCGTTATTGCGGATCGCTATATCCGTCAGCCGCGACAGGTCAAATTAAGTACGAAAGACTGGAGCTTCAGCGAGATCTGTGCGCCTTGGCGTTCGTAGTAAGTAACGTAGGTGCGATCGCCGATGAAGTTGAGACTGGGGTAGGAGAAGTCGCGTTCCGGATCAGTCTCCAGATTGGCTAAAGCAGACCAGCTTTCGCCTTCGTCGTGTGAGATACCGATCGTCAGCGGCGTCCTGTCCCGAGCGTGGGCGCCGGGACGGTTTTGATTCCAAACGATAATCAAGGCCCCAAGTGAAGGGGCACGGCGGACCGCGCAAGGCGACTGTACGGAGAGCAGATCGCGTTGGGGAACGGGATCGGTCCAGGTCTCTCCCTGGTCGTGCGAAATTGACCGATACTGGAAGCCTGCGTCGGTCCGGATCAGCATGAGCAGGTGGCCGTCACGGCGTTCGACGACATATGGCTCCATAGCGCCGCGTCCTGGCCCGGCCAGGATTGTGCGACTGACCTGCCAGGTTTCAGCGTCGTCGTCAGAGAGCAGACACCAGGCTCGCAAGTCTTGTCCCTTTACGTCCTCCCGATCCCACGGCCAGGGCGACGAAACCGCCAGAAGCAGACGCCCGGTGCTCAGCCGCACGAGCCGATTGTTGAGTGCAATGTGCCGACCGGGCGGTGGAGGTGACACGCGCACCGGCGTGGACCACACCGACTCGCTCTCTCCGATCGCCGACTCGTCCGCGCAGGACGTCATGCCGACCCATGCCACTGTGGGAGTTGTGCGGCAGCGCATCAGCATGACGATACAGCCGTCGTGCCGCCTGATCATGCTTGGCATGCGCAGCGTCTTGACAGGTCCGAACGGCAAGGCGACAGGGAACGGCTCGGACCAGCATCGGCCTCCGTCATCCGAAAGAACACCCATCACGCGGGAGTCGTCCGTGTCATGCGTGCCAGTGTACCACTGGGAAAATGCCAGGAACAACCTTCCATCTGTCAACTCCATAATGTCGGCGCCCATGTTGCGCGGGTAAGTATCCGACGCGGCAAACACGGTCTGCTCATGCCTGTCGATGAATGGTTCCTGCCTGGTCATGTTTCCTCTCGCGAAGTATGGTCCTTTCATCTCTGTGTGACAAGAGGACGGAACGTCCAGGGCGGCAGTTAGCATTTTGCATACTTCCGCCTCAGCGGGTAACAATCACCCCTTGGCGAATAAAATAATGATTTCTGGATAGGGCCTGCATCCACAACGCCCAATGTCCAATAAGGAGAATCTGATGCCAAAAGTAAACGATGTTCTTGAACACTTTCTTTCTCGCTGTGATTGGATCGACAGGGAGAAGACCGTCGACCGGGTGATCATTGGTGATTCAGCAAAAGAGGTCGATCATTGTCTGGTGACCTGGATGCCGAGCCTGAAGGCGCTCCAAACGATGGTCGAACGTGGCATCAATTTCATGATCTGCCACGAGCCCACCTTCTGGAATCATCGCGATGACAAGCCCGACAGCGACCCGGGTTCGAAAGAAAAGCAGGAGTTTATCGAAAAACACGACCTGGTGATCGTTCGTAATCACGATTGTTGGGACAAATGGCCGGACATTGGCATCCCATGGTCGTGGGCAGAGTTTCTTGGCATCGAAGGTGCCCCCGTTGAAATCGGAGCTAACGGTTACCAGCACCGGTACGACATCGAACCGGTGGGCCTCGACGAATTCGCCGGCAGGATTGCAGATAGTTGCCGATCGATTGGTGAGCCAATGGTTCAGGTCACCGGGGGTAGTGACATGAAAGTCTCACGCATTGGCATCGGTACCGGCTGCGGGTGTGACATCAAGACTTACATCGAAATGGGCTGCGACTGCTCGATCGTCTGTGACGATGGCTCCTGTTACTGGTCAAACATTCAGAGAGCCGAAGACCTGGGGCATCCGGTCATTCGCGTCAATCACGGCACTTCCGAGGAGTACGGTATGGTCACCATGACGAAGTACATCAACGATAACATTGATGGGTTGACTGCCGAGCACCTCCCGCACGGCAGCACGTTTCGTCTGGTCCCGGGAAGCTGAGCCCAGGTGTAGTTGATGGACGGCCGTCTGCAGGGCGCTCTTCCGACGTCTGAGCTATGGGCTTGGGTGCACCGCCACAAAGGCACCGTATTTCGGCATCATTCCTTTACACCGAATGCCCCGATAGTCGCGCCGTTTTCACCTGCTCCAAGGTTAGGACTATCCGGCATGAGCCGAAAATCCCGGTTCATTGGATCGGCGTACATCGGGTGTTTGAAGATCGAATTCTTATCCTGGCCTGTCGCTTTCTGCCATGCCTTCAGGCTGTTGTATCGTTTGCCGTTGAGGCTGATAACCGCCTTTGAGCCCACCCGTAAAACTTGCTGAGTCACTTCAATCTTGTCGCCAGGCTCGGGCTTTCTCAGCACAGTGCCGAGGTTGTTGTAATCGCTGGAAAATGTTTCGAATTCTTCGGCTTTCTGTGTGCTCACGACATACTGGTCATTCCCGCTGAAACAGAATGAGTTATTACGACTTATCGAGCCTTCCGCGGAAAAAGTGAAGTGCACTGCGCCATACATATTTTTCAAAATAGTATTGTGCGTGATGCGGGAGTTTGGCGATTTCAAAAGATAAATGCCCTGTTCAATCGCGAAAATCAGATTTCCGTGGCCGGTAAAACCAGGGGAGCGGAAGGCAAATACGCCTGAGCCAACCGGCCAGCCCATCCAGAAGTTGTTCCAGATTCTGCAGTTCTTAACCGTTACGCCGGGCGAGTCGGTCATATATATACCGGCCCGGCCAAACCAGCGGATCTCAAGTCCGTCGAAGACAACATTTGGAGCATTTACTAATTCCACGCAGGCTTTGGCTTCCTGTCTGCCGTCGAGAATGACCGTTCCCTTTTTTTGTGGCTCGATAGTGATGGGGGCTCCCTCCAATCCGCCGTGGCTCATGGAGCACTGCCCGGGATAGAGCCCGGGCTTCAGAACAATCCGATCCCCCGGTAAAGCGCGATCCACGGCAAACTGAAGCGTCCGCCATGGCTTCGATTCAACGCCGCGACTGTCCTTGTCCGCGCCGTCTGGCGAAACAGACCACGTTTTTGAATCACCCTCTACCTTGAGAACTGCATCTTCCGTGATCGTCTGATTGCCTACCTCATCCTGAAGCACGAGGCGATAGTGGTAGACTTGCCCGGTCTCAACAGTAGGAGAGAGCAGAACGAGGTTATTCGTCACTTTCGGGTGCCTGTGAACCGCGACCCAGTCGCCTCCGTCATTTGCCAACCATTTTCTTTGCACGCCATCGGGCTGTTTGAAAACAGAACCATAATTCTTGTCTTTGCCAAATTCGACGCTCGCAAAGCAGGGAATGTCTGTTTCGAAAGAAACAATGGCGCCGTAACGGTTGGAGTAAACAACGGGCTTGGTCTTTAGCTTCGGCCCCTGATTCGACAGACGGATTAGTATGGATTCTGGTTTTGACCAGTTGCCGGCCACGTCAGAAACCTGAACGGTGATGTAGGTCATGGTCTCACCTTCAGGCAAAGTGATCGGCTTCAAATGTTGAAAGGGCTCCGATTTACTCCATCCGCCTCTACCTGTTTTCAGTTTCATCTCAGCAGGCCTGCTAATGTAGTCCATGGCTTCGATTTCAAGGACTACCTCCCTCTTTGTAGTAACCCATTCGCCTTCGCGTCCTTCCGGCGGCAGCTCACGCACGAGATTGCGGCCGCCGCCAATCCAGGGATCTCTCTCGAAATACAGCTCGCCGTTGCCACCCGCGCGTTTCGCAGGTTTGGATGCGCTCAGTTTCAGCGAAGGGGGCTGCGAATCTTTGAATCCTGGAGCCACTACTCCGTATGCGCCGCAGTATTCCTTTTTGGGGCCCAGCTCGGACACCGGGCTGTCAGGCAAGAGTTGGTAATCTTGCGTAGCAGGCGAAAGAAACCTCGGGTCGGCAACCAGGTTGTGGGCACCGGTGCCAAACTTGCGCGGCCCTCGCAGCGCGTGCCTCAATGACCCTGGATTCGGGCAATCCCAGAAACAGTTGTAGTCCACCTCATTCGTTGTATTGAGGTTATTTGCGCCGAGGAGGGGAGTGGCAAAACCAGAAACGATGTTGAACCTGAAAATAGAATCAGGGTGCCAGCCAGTGCAACCGATGCCGTGTGCGATGCCTTCAAGAACAGTGTTGTGCTCTACGATAAATCTACTGAGCTTGCACTTTACAAATATGCCGGCGCTGTAACCCACACAGAGATTGCGCCGGACCTCGCCTTCAAAGGCCGGATAGTAAAACTGAATGGCGCAATCATCCTGAGGATAGGAGGGAACCATGAAGTCATCGCGAATCTTAAACAGGCGGTTGTCTTCAATGATTGGCCTCTGTCCTTGTGAGTAGACCCCGCCGGCAACATCATCTGCGCGGCAACGCACGATCCGTACACCGGGCGGCTCCATCATGATCTGATAGCCGCGGAAACAATTAGAGACTTTGCAGTCTTCGGCAATCGTATTCGCGCCGCGAAATTCAACGCCCGCAGACCAACGCCAACTGAGGTAGTTGCGAATGACTAATCCGCGAACAGTGATGTTTGGCCGCCAGAGCGTGATGCCGTTGATGCCGCGTGTCATACCGATGTCGTGTTTCTCAGGCGGCTGTCCGTCCGATGTATGAAAATACAGATAGTTGCCAACGAATGTGAAGCTGGCGGGAAACTGCTCAACGGACTCGATACCAGGTACCAGGGTGTATCTCTTTCGAGTATCCGTTTCCCACATGTGTGATTTCCGAAACGGGTTAGATCTGGCAGTAATGCGATAGACGCCCGCCTTGCCCGCGACCTCATCGGCTTTATCGATAATTCGGCCGCCATCGAACAGGACCTTTTCATATGTTCCGGTGGTCTTGTCAGTGGCTGCACGAATCAAGATGTGCGGGCGTGGTCCGCCGAGGCGGTCTGTGTTGTTGCCAATTTGCACATCACCGGGATAGATGCCCGCATGGATGATGATTTCAGAGGGCTCTGTCCTGTCCCAGACGAGCTGTACGGCTCGCCTGAGCGTATTTACAGGCTTTTCAGCAGTGCCGGGATTGTGGTGTGTTCCACCAGGAGCGACATGGATAGGATTGGCCGAAATGGTTGCTGCCAGAACGCAGACGGCACAGAAAAGCTGGCCGCGTTTCACTTGTCTTTCCATGTCAATGCTCCCGGCCTGGTTCATTCGACAAACTCTAAAACGCCATAATCCTCATGCATGTGGTAATCGGTCCACCGCAGTCTCGGGAACATGGTCAGCTCACGGCGCGACAGATATCTCGACAGGTTGTAGCGGCCTAGAAAGACCCGCCAATTCGATCCGGGGCCAAATGAATCACCATATTTTGTCAGTTCACTAATCGGCACCGCCATTTCGCCTGTCCAGTGGGAATCTTTGTCCCGCCAGTTATTGAGGGTGCCCTCTATTCTCGCGCCAACGTTTAGTTCCATTTTATATTGAAAGCTGGATTCCAATCCGAATCTGCCACGACCCGGAAACCAGAAACTAGTCTTTTTGCCATGTGGCGTCACATAGAGCTCCCAATACCACGTGCTGTCCTCAGGCTTCAAGAACAGTTCGGCAAGATCCCCCATTTTGTAATGATGAAGCTGATCTTCCTTGCCTTCGGCCACGATGTCGGTGTCCACAAATTTTACGGCCATATACAGATTCTTGTCGTCCCACGCGAATTGAACGGTGCCTGGCTCCTGAGGGGTATCCTTGTTGCGTTTGTCAAAAGCTGCTGTGTGGATCGGTGCAGTCTTCCAGATTTCATCATCGAGGAGGCCGTCTACTTTTATTGGTTTGCTGGTTTTCTGCGCGATGACCTTTGTGAACTGTGGTTCTTGTGGCACTTGGTCTTTCTTCTTCTGGACGCAGCTTGTCAGAGACAAGGCGAAGGAAAGACAGGCAACAAGCGGTTTGAGGGACAGTGTTTTCATAATCTTAAGGTTAAAGGTGAAGAGATGAACAGAGTGGAATCTTGGCCTACTTAATTGCTATTCCCGCCTTTTCAAAAGCAGGGGCGATGTTTGCATAACATTTTTTAGCGGCAGCAATTGGGTCGTAGCCCTCGAGACCTGAGATTTGAGCGCTGACCTCGCAGTTGACGTCCCCGGTGTAGCCGCCTTCCTTCAGCATGGTCAAGAGCTTGTGGTAATCGATGCGGCCGCTGTCACCGGGCAAAGCGAAACGTATATTGCCGTCTACCTTTTCGGTATCCTTGATGGCCACGAATGAAATGTACGGCAGCGATGTTCTCAGCGTTTCTTCCAGGGTCATGTCGCGCTGGTCAAAATGGCTGTAATCGTAGACCATCCTTAGCCATTTTGGCTCGCCGAGTTGTCTGAGCAGCCAGACTGTTTCCTCCGGGCGGCTCATGGCGTTGCCGCGGTGGGGTTTGATGGCAATGATTGTTTCTGTCTCTTCGGCAATCCTCGCCCAGTCGGGCAGGCGATCGACGAAAAGTTGCTTAACGTCCTGCCATCTGTTTCCTCCAAGGGTTGTCTCGATGACCGGGGGATCGTCTGGTGAGAGCTCATGAGCGAGGGCCGCGACGGTTTTCAGCCTGTCTGCAGTCTTCTTCTGTTCATCCGGATCTGTGGATGGCTTCAGATTCTCCATGAGTGTTGAGATGCGAATGCCGTGGTCCTTCGACAGATCACGAATCGTGTTTCTTCGTTCGCCGTTCATGTTATCGGGGGACGCGTCCCAGCCTTCCCAGACGGCAAGCTCGACGGCGTTGAAGCCAATCTCAGACAAAATCGGCAATGCCTTTTCTGTGGCAATGCCTTTCATCCCGTAAGTGCTGAATCCGAAGATCATTATGTTCTTGCTCCGTTTGGTGTGGGCCTGCTGTGGAAGTAATGGCGCGGCCATGGCGGGCCGCGAGGAGTGTCGACGCCTTGGATGCTTATCAGTTGACGGCTGCGCAGGCAAGTCCGTTTGACAGATGTTCATGGGCGGGCCGTGCGGGAACTGATGACGTAGAATCTGCGCATGAAGATCTCACAGATACGTGCTCATCATGTGGCGGTAGATCGCATCTACAATACTCGCGTGGCGCCGGCCGGTGGGCATGGCGAAGGTAAAGAAAAATCAGATTACCTGCTTTACACTCTCATTACCGAGGACGGGCTCACGGGGATTGGCGAGATCTCTGATATCGAAAACGACTGGGTCACGGTCAGTGCGGAACAGTTGGAGGAGTGGTTCGGCGATTTCTTGATAGGCGCGGATCTTAAAGACCGGGCGGAGTTGACGGACAGGCTCAAGGGCTCCTTTCCATCCGAGATGAAGCGAGAGCAACGGATGATGCTTTCGTCTTCGCTGGAGATG
>Ga0066834_10000362_pt1 | contig 21471 bp, 14 predicted proteins | sample ETNtaG_30_FD_66729 | JGI IMG/M metagenome (GOLD analysis project Ga0066834, IMG submission 66729) | Marine microbial and viral communities from oxygen minimum zone, Eastern Pacific Ocean - ETNP201306PF43B | ecosystem: Environmental > Aquatic > Marine > Oceanic | place: Pacific Ocean: Eastern... | reverse complement strand
TGCCGGTTGTTATGGTCACCGGGTCGCTTGATACTGACAGTGCAATCCAGGCGATGCTGAATGGCGCGTTCGATTACCTGACGAAGCCCGTCGAGAAAGAGATCCTAAGAGAGGTCGCCACCAAGGCCATCGACCTCGGCAATCGAATAAAAATACAGGTGGAATTTGAAGCACCGCAGCCTGCAAAAGGCGAGCGTCTGATAGGGCGTTCAAAACCTATGCTCGATGTTTACAAGAGTATCGGGCAGTCCGCGGCTTCCGACGCGACCGTCCTGATTACCGGCGACAGCGGCACAGGCAAAGAACTCGTCGCCCGGGCCATTCATCAGCACAGTAAACGCAACCGTTCAGCCCTGGTCATTGTGAATTGCGCGTCGCTGCCGGACAGCATCCTGGAGAGCGAGCTCTTCGGTCATGAAAAGGGCTCGTTTACCGACGCGCACGAGCAGCGCATCGGCCGCTTCGAACAGGCGGATGGCGGCACGATTTTCCTTGACGAGATTGGTGAGATGTCGCCAATGACGCAGGCCAAGGTGCTGCGAGTGATTCAGGAGAAGACATTCGAGCGAGTGGGCGGATCAGCAACGCTTAGCTGCGACGTCCGGCTCATCGCCGCGACCAATCGCAACCTGGCTGTAGAAGTCGAGGAAGGACGATTCCGGGAAGATCTCTATTTTCGCCTGAACGTGGTCCAACTTCATCTCCCACCCCTGCGTACTCGTAAAGAAGATTTGCCGGAGCTCTGCGAGTACCTGTTGGGGCAGGTCACTCACGAATCGGGTAAACCATCCGCGTTGCTGTCCGTGGACGCGATGAAGCATCTGCTTGATTACGACTGGCCGGGGAATATCCGGCAATTGCGGAACTCCCTCGCAAGCGCGGCAATCTCCGCACCGGGCGGCATCATTCTGCCAGAACATCTGAACATCATTGACAAGAACTCTGGCTCGCCCGATGGCCCTGTCGCACTGGACCCGCAGAAGCTGAATGCTATCAACGAAGACCTTTACGAGCAGATGAAGGATGAGTTCGAACGCGAGCTCTTCAAATACGCGTTGAGAAGAACTGATGGCAACAAAGTTCATGCATCAAAGCTTCTCGGTGTCTCGCGCAATTACCTGCGCAAGCGGCTTGGGGAATTCGGCGAAGACTGAATCACAGCTCAACCCACACCTGTTTCTCGGCTGCATCCAAAGCCGCCAGATTCACTTGCAGCGTCTGGATGCCTTCCTCGAGGCTGCATGCGGGGCCGCCCTTGCCCTCGATGAAATCCATAAAGTGAGTCGCCTGCCACATGAAGGGATCATCGCGAGCCGGCAGCTCGAATGTCTCGATGCGCCAGTCGCCGCCGGGACTGTCCATCCACGCGCACGTACCGTTATGCACTTCGACTCGAACCGTTCCTCGCTCGCACGCGACCGTATAGACACCCTCGTTCGGGGCCATGAACTGATTGCAGCTATAGGAAGCCATCACCTCTCCGTGTCTGGCCAGTACGTGGGCCGTATCCTCCACTTCGACCCCTTCAAGCACCTGATGCGCCGCGTCGCAGGTTAACCGTTCAATTGGACCAAACAGCCACTCGCCCACGTTTAGCGTATGGGTTAACGCGTCCTGAATCGCGCCACCACCGGTAGCATGATCCGTGTAATAGATCTCACGATACGCCGGCCGGTGGGTAGGAAAATGCTGGCCACCATTCACGATGAGTTGCATCGGCCGGCCGAGCGATCCCTCCGTTAAAATCTCACGCATCATTCGCAGTCCCGGATGATGGCGCCACACGTAAGCAACTGCCGCACGCAAATGTTTCTCATCGATGACCTGCCGGAGCTCTTGAACCCCATCCATGGAGGTGCTCAGCGGCTTCTCAATCAGCAGGTGCCGGCCATATCCGGCCATATCGAGAGCGAGCGGAACATGCAAATGCGCGGGCACACAGATGACCGCGGCATCAAAGTTGTGCCCATCGGTGGCCCCGGTCGATACAAACGCGGGCACGCCGTACCGGTCTGCGATCGTCGATCGCAGTTCATCATTCACCTCGCAGAAACTGACCTCCGCGCGCCCGGTAGCCTGGAAGCAGCGAATGTGACGCTCACCGATCGATCCCGAGCCGATGACGAGGATTCTGTGTCTGGGCATACCGAATTAGCGAAGACGACCGAACTGTGCCATGACTTCCTTACACTTGCAGAAAACGCCGCGGCATTCCTTTTCGTCGCCAATCGACGCCCGAATCAGCGGCAAGCTCTCAGAGCGTCAGATACATATCAAAGTTATTTCCGCGACTTTCGAACTCGCCCGCGATGACGAACCCGAATTTCTCGTAAAAGTAAATGCCCCTCTCGTTCACACTTCGGACCCCGCCCATAAGAACCACGTGGCGGCGCCCTTCCCGGCGTGCGATTTCTATTGTTTCCCGGAACAGCAATGAGCCCAGTCCCCGATCCTGGTAATCGTCCGCGACCGACGGTGCGATAAGGCAGTCCTGTGCGTCATCGAGATCGAAGCCGAAGCCTCGATAGCGTTGAATCGTGCCTTCGGGAATACCAAACCTCAAAAGGAAATATCCGACAACCCGGGACCGGCCTTCCATCTCGCTGATTCCAATCATGCGGAGTGTTTCCCTGGGATCGAGTTCCTCGCAGAGCCTGTCCGCGGTCTTCTGATCGAAAGGGTGCGGCCCAAACATATCCCTCGTTTCAGCACTCAAGTTGATGAAATACACTCCGAGCAGTTTGGTGTCGTCCATGGCGAGAGGGCGGAACAGCACTTCTTCACCGGCCCCCGTAGTAACGGTGGAAGTGATAATCGAAGGGGTTTGGATAATGTCGTCGACGGTAACTGGCGTGCTCACTATGGCCTCACAATAGATCCATCAGGGCGGCGGTCAGGTTCGTAACGGTGTGGTTGGCTGACAGCTTCGGTATCCAGCAGAGCGGCGGCTTTCTCTTCATTGATGTCGATGCCCAAGCCCGGATTCTCATTCGGGTACATGTAGCCACCCCTGATCTCCGCGTGGCCGGGGAAGGCTTCCAGCTCCGCGTCAGTAAAGTGGTTTTCTTCCTGAATCCCGAAGCTGGTGCTCGCCATGTCCAGGTGGCACGCGGCTAACTGGTTCACCGGGTCGTTGTCCGCGCCCTCCTGCCATGCGGTCTGAATGCCGAACCATTCGCAGAGCACGGCGATCTTGCGGCACTGGGTGATGCCCGCGCCCTTCGAGACGCGCACGCGCACGTAATCGATCAAACGCTCGGTCACCAGAGGCATCCATTCGTTCGGGTTAATAAACAGCTCGCCCATCGCCTGAGGAGTAGTGCACTGTTCGCGAATTTTTCGGAACCACTGTATGTGTTCGGGCGGCAGAATATCTTCCACGAAAAACAGCCGAAACGGCTCGAGAGATTTTGCCAGAGTAACCGCGTTCTGCGGCTTCAGATGTTCGTGCACATCATGCGTGAGCTTGACATCGAAGCCTATCCTGGATCGCAAATGATCGAACATTCTCGGGATGGTGTCGAGATAGGCTTCATCATCAAACACCGCCTTCTCAGACCAGGGATTATCAGGCAGCCGCGCCTGGCCCGGCTCGATAAAACCGCCACCGCCGTACGGGCCCACCTGGCATCGGACGACCTGGTAGCCGCGATCGATGAACTGCCGGACGCTCTCTTCGAGCGTTTCAAAATCCTTTCCGCCTGCGTGGCCATAGACCGGCACGGCCGACCGGCACGGCCCGCCGAGGAGGCTGTAGACCGGCATGCCGGCTTCCTTTCCCTTGATATCCCAGAGGGCCATATCGATGCCGCCCAGCGCGGTGTTCAGGATCGAGCCGTTGCGCCAGTAGCAATTGTTGTGGACGAGCTGCCAGTTATCCTCGATGTTGCTGACGTCTCTGCCGATCAGCGAAATTGAAAGCCGTTCCACTGCTTTCATGACAGTCTCCGTATGCCAGTTATCGCTGGCCGATCCGATGCCGTAAAGACCAGGCTGATCGGTGATCACTTTCACAATCAGCCAAGTGCCGCGATGACGGGAACGGATGCACTTAATTTCCTTGATGACGGGCATGTTTCGGGCCTGGGATGGCGAGACGTGAGGCGTGAGCAGGCGGTGAAACTACTTTAGCATCTCATCGTTGATTCGATAACGGCAAATGTTTACACCTCGGCGAGCCGATGAATCTCCAGCAAGGCAAGTAGTGCAGAGCTTCCGGAAACGACTTGCCTGCACCCTTCTCACGCAGAACTTTCTTTATCCCCTCATCTCCTTCCAGGCTTGGATGAAGACCAGCACGTTCTGCCAGGCTTTGTCCGATTCGTCGCGGATGTTGTCGACCGGGGACAGGATGAATCCGTCAGGGCCGAGAGTCTGGATCGCTTCGGCGACCGCAGCGCGCACCTGCGTCTCTGTGCCCATCTCCACAGTGACGAATCCATTCACTCCGCCCCACAGACATATTTTGCCTTCGGCCGCCTGCTTGACCTCTGGCAGCACCGTGCCGTTGCCCTGGACAGGATCGATGCCGACAAGCACGTCAACCCCGGCTTCAACGATCATCTCCAGCAGAGGGGTGGAACTGCTGGTCATGATGTAGGCGAATTTCGCGCCAGCCTCGTGGGCGAGGGCAACGTCTTTCTTCAGGTCGGGGAGAATGAATTTCCTGTACATCTCTGGGGACCAGAAATCCGCGTTCTCGTACCAGCCGCGGCGAATGAACAGGTCGAGACCGGCATCGAGCATGACCTCCATACGGCCTCGATTCCAGTTGGAGAGCATCCCTCCCATCTCGTGGACGAAGTCAGGCTGATCGAAGGTGAAGAACATCAGGTTCTCCATTCCGCAAAGCCAGCATGCCATGTCCATTCCTGCGCCCCATCCGCCAGTGGTCAGCAACTGCTGCTCTTCGGCAAGCTTTTTTGCTTCCATCGCATTCTCCCTGAAGGTGGAAATGTCTGCCGGAGTGGGTGACCGGAGCAAGTGCTGAAGACATTCCAGGTCATCCTGTTCCGTAACGAGGAACTTCTTCGACCTTGGGATCAGGTAGTCATCGAGAAAGGGAACGTGATCTTTGTAGGGCCAGTCTTCAGACTTCTGCACGGCCGTGGTCAAAGGGCCGGAAGGGGTGGTGTATTCCTTGTGAAGGAGAGGGTATCGCTCACCCGGAAGGTCTTCGCGCCACTCGCGCGTCATCACACCGGGATTGAATCGGACGGGGAGCCCCGGCAGGTCAGAGGTCTCTGTTGGATCGTGAAGCGGCAGTGAAGGCAATGACACGACCGCGTCGAGGCCGAGGGCGAGTTGCTCTCGCACGAATTCAGGCTGGCCGCTGCACTTGCTCTGCAGAGCTCCGAAGATCATGAAACAGAGCGGCACATGGTCCGGAGACTGGTTTTCCAGCGCGGCGGTCATTCGCTCTTTGCTCGTAAGTTGAGTTTTCATTTCATCCCCTTTCACAATGGATTGGGCCACGATTTTTCTGGCTTCAAATCTGGTAATTCGGCCAACTTGATTTCAACTGGCAGGGGCTTCCTGGCTGGCGAGGAACTCTTCGACAACAGCGACGGCGTTTTCAGTCGGTGTCTCCGTCCGGAGCGGTTTGGCCGGTGCGAGGATGAAGCCGCCGCCCTTGCTCATTTCGCTCCGCAGACGCCGAATTTCCTGGCGGAGCTCTGACGGCGGTGCGAAAGGAATCGCCTGCTGCGTTCCCAGACAGCCCCAGAAGGTGATGCGGTCACCCCACGCGCTTTTCAATCCGTAAGGGTTCATTCCGTATGCCTCCGGCTGGACACTCTCGAGAACATCCAGACCAATCTCGACGATGTCACCCATGATGTCTGCCACGCTTCCACAGCAGTGCATGATGGCCAGCTTGCCTTGGTCATGGATGGCCTTGAAGATTCGGGCGTAGCGCGGCTTATAGAACTTCCGCCATCGTTCGGGACCGACCATCACGCCGCGCTGGACTCCCCAATCATCCCCCATCATGATCGCATCGGCAGGAATGTCGGCGCACTCTTCTATGAGTGCCAGGCACAGCTCGGTCAGCCGGTCGAGCAGTTCAGCGAAGAAGTCTTCTTCGGCAATGCAGTCCATCAATGTGGTCTCGAATCCCCTCAGGTACCACCCTTGCCAGAGGCAAATCGACGGCGAGACGATGGTGAAAAGATCGGGCGATTCGGCGACGCGTTTCTTCGCCGCAGCTTTCGCCTCGGGGTCAAAGAGCGTGTCCTTCGTTGGAAAATCATATCCCTGGAAGGTAGGGGCTTTAAGCCCCGGTTCTACAACAGACGATGGTTCCTGATCTGTTCGCCAGATGGAACCGAACGGGTCTCGATGATGTGTGTCATCGAGCTTCTCGTTCTGGAATCTCGCGACGTTGCCACACTGGGAGATGTACGGGACGATTCTCTCGTGCCACGTTTCATCGCCGAAGTGTTCATCAAGCCGGGTTCTCACGTCTTGCGTGAAGGCCAGCGTATAGGGAACAGTACCGGTTTCGCTATGGTGGATCTGACCGAGGACGATGTCACGTGGCTTCATTGGATTCCTCTCTCGCGATCATTAAGTAAAAGGCGAATCATCCGTCTCAAGCATCTGTCTGGCCATCGGCATTGTTTTCTCGGCAGCGCGTCCTGCTCAGCGGCGATTATTTTACTCTGCGGCGAGTTGGAGGGCGCCTGCGGGAAAGACCGCAACTCTGGCCTTTTCTCCGTGGAACTCCTGGAGCAAACTCACCACTTCTGCCCAGGTCCTGCAATGGGCCGTATCCTTGCCAAACTTGGCCACACAGTCCCATCTGTTGACTCCGGGCGAGAACAGGATGGTTCGATGCTTCTGGCGGCCGGGCTGGCCACCCAGCGCGGTCCCGGGCCCCAGAACAGAATGCCAACCCAGGCCCTCCGGTGACGCGGAACAGATCACTATCGTTGAAGACTCTCGAAGAGGGTTCTTGACCGTGCTGGTCAGGGGAACGAGAGCCAATGGGGCCTGGCAGAGCTCTGTATCTTTCGGGAACGCGTTGAAGACACCGATGTCAATCTCGTCCGGGATAGGCGTGGCGTAAAGATCGCGTCCCAATTCACATCCCTTCTTGAATGCCTCTTCCGGCTCCCCTGAAACCAATCCGATAATTTCCAGCGCGGGGTTCAACAACGGATTAACGATGTAGTCCAGGCCGGCCTTGCGGGCGACCTCCGCGAGGTGCTCCCTGAAATTTTCATGGATGTACCGGTGATTAAGCATGATCGTCTGTTGGCCGCAGGCGCCCGGGATAAGCAGCTTCGCGCCGCCGCCGAACATGGCTCCCCGAGGCGTGATCATTCCCAAGGCAATCTTAACTTCGCAGGACATCATGTCACGATTGACAAAGATCGGGATGCCCCGGCTCGAGTACCCGAGGAACTCCAGATTCTCATAAGCGTTGTGGTTAAGCACCTGCATCCGGTCGACGATGTCGAGGCCGACCTTCTTGATGAAATCTTGCCGTGTCATGGGCCGATGAGCCGCGAGTGCCGCGATGATTTTTACCTGATCCTCGCCAATGCCCGCAGCCTCGAGCTCCTCGAGAACATACGGCAGCAGGCGGAAAGCAGGCGTTGGCCGGGAGAGATCGTCCACCAGGATAGCTGCCGATCGCCTGCCGCTGGCAGACTCTCGAAGCGGTGCTGCGCCGAAAGGCCTGGCGAGGGCCTCCCGAATGCCGTCATCACCAATATCCGTCCCGCCTTTCATATTGCAGACACCGACCTGCCAGGAATCCGGAAAATCGATGGTGATTGATCCATCACCGTACCAGGCCGCCCACGGGATGCGCACTTGGTTCATGATTCAGTGACCCAAGAGAGTTAAGGAATGTCCCAGCCGGGATTTCTCACGGGCGAGGACGTTACCGTGCGATGGCAGCCGAACACGCCAGAGTTCGGGAAAAGACGCTGCAAGGTTTCGGACTCTGGCGAATTCAGCTACGGTTGGCAACCGAATTCGCCAGAGCCCGGACAAAGTTTGTCCGCTGGCGATCGGGGGCAAAGAACGGTGGTCAAAGCTCCAGCATAGTGGCTGATCATGCCTGCGTTTCTTATTTTCTTAGAGACGTGCTACGCCCTTTCCCTTTCGGAGAGAGTCACGAGTTGGCCTCTTGCTCCCTGTCGTGTACCGCGAGTCATCCAGTTTGCCACGCATTAACCAGCCCTGAATAGAACATCTTATGAAGACTCAACCAAACGTCGTATTTGTTATTACTGATGACCAGGGCTACGGAGACTTGGGCTGTCATGGCAACCCGGTCATCCAGACACCTAATCTGGACGCATTTCATTCGGAAAGCGTCCGGCTCACCAACTACCACGTCGGGCCGACATGCGCGCCGACGCGCTCCGGCATCATGACCGGGCACTACGCGAACAGCACCGGCGTCTGGCACACGATCGGCGGCCGCTCTCTGCTCAGAAAAAATGAATGGACCCTCGCATCTGCACTGCAGGATGCCGGTTATCGAACGGGCATCTTCGGCAAATGGCATCTTGGCGACGCGTATCCTTATCGTCCGCATGACCGCGGGTTTGATGTATCGATAGTGCACGGTGGAGGCGGCATCAGCCAGACGCCCGATTACTGGGGTAACGACTATTTTGATGACACCTACTTTGTGAACGGCGAGCCGGAGAAGTTTGAAGGCTACTGCACGGATGTCTGGTTCGAGCAGGGAATGAAGTTCATCGAGGAAAACAAAGACCGCCCTTTCTTCGCCTACATTCCAACCAACGCGCCGCACGGCCCTTACAACGTAGAGAACAAGTACAGCGAGCTTTATCACGATTCCTGCCCGGAAGCCCGCGCCCGGTTTTACGGCATGATCACCAACATCGACGAAAACTTCGGCAAGCTGCACGCCAAGCTGAAAGAACTGGAACTCGAGGACAACACCATTCTGGTTTTCATGACCGATAACGGTTCCAGTGGCGCATCGAGGCTCGATAAGAACGCGTTCCCCATCGACGGCTTCAACGCGGGCCTGCGCGGCCTGAAAGGTTCGCCCTACGATGGCGGGCACCGGGTGCCTTTCTTCATTCGCTGGCCGAACGGGAATGTCGGTGGCGGACAGGACGTCAACCACCTCACCGCCAACGTCGACTTCATGCCGACCATTCTCGATCTCTGCGGCGTTGAGGTGCCCTCCGAGCGCACATTCCACGGTCAAAGCGTGAAGCAGCTCCTCCACGGCGACGATGAAGGATGGCCCGCACGCACCATGGTGACCGACTCTCAGCGCCTGACCAATCCGGTGAAGTGGCGTCAAAGCTCTGTCATGACCGACCGCTGGCGTCTCATCAACGGAAAAGAACTCTACGATATCAACGAAGACCGTGAGCAGCGCAGCGATATCGCAGGCCGACATCCGGATGTGGTCGAGGAACTGCGCGTCGAATACGAGAAATGGTGGGACATTGTGTCCACTAAGTTCGAAGAAGACATCCCCATTTCGCTTGGTGCCGATCCGGCGAAAGAGACGCTCCTCACCTGCCACGACTGGCGGAACGAGGACTGCGACTGTCCCTGGAATCAGGGGCACATCCGCCGCGGCCACGAAGCCAACGGTTACTGGGAAATCGAGATCGAGCAGGAAGGGGATTACGAATTCGAACTGCGTCGATGGCCGAAAGAGGCCGGGCACGCGGTAACCGCCGGCATCGATGGTGATGATATTGAGTGGCGCCGAGACGCGATCCCTGAAGGAGCATCAAGCCTCTACACCGGTGGCAAGGCGATGCCCCTCACGGTTGCCAGTCTCAGGATTGGCGATCAGGAACAGTCATCGGAGATCGCCGAGGCCGCGACCAGTGCCACCTTCAAAATGCATCTCGCGCCCGGCCCGGCCCACCTGCAGACGACGATGTCGGATGGGGAAGGGCTTTCTATCGGGGCCTATTACATAAATGTTCGGCTGTTGGAATCATGACGGGGTAATGCGGCGGGACATCTTCCCAGAGAGGTTACTTCGGTCTTTTGATCCCATGTTCGGCAGCAACCCGGGCAATGATCTTGTCGAGCTTTCTGGGTTTGGATTCAACGTATTCTCTTATGAGAGGAAGGGCATCCTCGCCCATCCAGTCAAGCACGTTATAGAGCTTTCTGCCGGCGGTCGTACCATCTTTCAGGAGATTGCGAAGACAGCCTAATCCCTCCTCGCTCCTGCTCAGTCTTACCATCGTCCAGGCAGCCATAATCCTGACCTGGTGGGACTCGTCTTTCAGGGCTTTGGCGACTGCTTCAGTTCCAGGCGCCGCGTCCTTCTTTAGGAGAAGAAGTCCGACCGCCGCCCAGTAACGGATGCCGCTGTCGGCGTGCGACAACGCGCCGATTAAAGCTGGCAGGTTCTCCTTGTCGCGTTCGAGAGCCGTGTCGGCCGCGTCGAGATAAGACTCCAGCGGATAGAGTTTGGGATTTCGGACCATTTCGTAGATGGTCATGTTGTTCTGCTTTGCTCGATCGACTCTCATGGATTCAGGAAGAAGCCCGGAGTCGAACAGCTCGAGCTGCATCTTGCGCATGGCCAGTCTCATCTCGGCGATCTTCTTCTGATGCGCTGGTTCGCCGATCAGGTTGTGGACGTTATCGAAGTCCTTGACGGTATCGTAAAACTCTTCCGAAACGCGCGGCCTGAAAAACCTGCCGGTGATTTCGTTTGTTTTGCCTTCCTTGTGGTGCATCTCCCAGGCAGGAGCTGCCGGGGCACGCCACAGGTAGGAGAGATGTTGCCCGGCCGGGGCGAAGGGCATGTAGTTTTTGTAATAGGCGAACTGCTTGCCGCGGATCATCCGGACGGAATCGCATCGTTCGTCCGCGCGCTCTCTGAAACTCAGGTGGTACTGAGGCTCCGGCTCGATCCCTTTGCCCAGGAAGACGGTGCCCTGAAACGTTTCCGGAGTCTCGGCGCCACACAGACTCAGCCAAGTCTTGGGCATGTCAACAAAACTGACCAGGCGGTCAACGGTCATGCCGGGCTTTTCTGCCGGCCAGAGGTGTTTGTATTTTTCGGGAATTCGAATGATGAGCGGGCAGTGCGTGCCGCTGGAGTACAGGAAGCGTTTACTGCGAGGCATGACGCCCCCGTGATCGGAGTTGTGGATGATGATGGTGTCTTCGTAGAGGCCGTCGCTCTTCAGAGCATCGAGAACTTTCTTCGCGTCGTTGTCCATGTTCTCGATAGCGTCTGCATACTTGGCGTAGTTTTTCCGAATGACAGGCAGGTCAGGATGGTAGGAGGCAAGTTTCATCTTCTTCGGATCATTCCGGGTGTTCTCCACGTTCCCGTGTGCACGGCTTTCGTGGCTGCTACCGAGGTTGACCACCGCGAAGAATGGCTGACCCGGCTTTCGATTGCGCCAGCGGTAGCGTTCCTTCTTCTTGCCCCTGGGATCCCAGCAGGCAGTGTCCGGACGGCCGCCGATGTTGTAATCCGTCTTGGATGCATTTGAAGTGTGATAGCCGGCCGCTCTCAGTAAATCCGGGTAATACTTGATGACATCGTGCGGAATCCTGTTGCGGCTGCGCATGGGCTGCGTGCCGTTTGAAATGGCATACATGCCGGTAATCCAGGTCGAACGAGTCGGCGCACAAACCGCGGCATTATCGAAACAGTGGGTGTAGCGGAATCCCTCGTCGGCAAGTCTGTCAATGGTCGGCGTCTTGCAGTTCCGGCCGCCGTAGCAGCTCACCCACGAAATTCCATTGTCTTCACTGGTGAGCCACAAAATGTTAGGACGATCTTCGGCATGCGCGATAAGTGGCGCGCTGAGGACCGTCAGCAGGAGCAGATTTCTCATTGGTAATATTCCTTTCATCATTTGCGTTGGGCCTCTGGTATGTTCCAGTCGCATCTTTGAACAGAGGTAGAGCCTCCGCGCTCTTTACCGGCTCTACCAGGGATGTGATGGTGGTCATGTTTCAGACGTTTCCCAGACCAAGGCCGTTTTCGGTTAGGTAGCGATAGCTGTCCTCCACGGCTTCGAGCATGTCAGTCTCACAGCGATCCAATTCGACGATCAACCAGCGAAGGACATCAGGGCTTGCTGCGGCGATGGCAGCCGGAGTGTCTATCTTTCCCTGGCCGACTGCGGTCATGTCGCCGCCGCCGGGCTTGTCCGGGCTGGGGGGCTCCAAGTTTCCGTCCTTGATGTGAAGGAGGGGGATTCGGTCTTTGAACTTGGCCACTTCTGCGGCTGGATCGTTTGCACCGAAATTAGCCGCCCAATACACGTCCAGCTCGAAGAAGACTCCCGGGCACAGCTCGGCCATGTATTCCTGGGCGATTCGTCCGTCGACTCTCTCGAACTCCCACCAGTGATTGTGGAGCGCAAGCTGCAAACCATGCGGCTTCACTGCTTCGACCATTCGATTGGCGGTTTCCGCGGTAGCTTTGATTGTGTCAAGGTCTTTGAACTGGTCGCGCCCGAATCCGCCCATCAGGACATCGACGCCGAAGATGCCGCACGTCTCGGCGAGCTCATCAATGTTGCTCAGGCCGGGTTGAGGCCCAGGGCCTGACACCGGCTGCAGGCCAAGGTCGTCGAGCAATTCCTTGTATTCCGTGACGGAAATGCCGAACGCTGCAGCGTTGCCCTGGCCACCCTCGACGCCCTTGTAGCCGATGTCCGCCACCTTTTTCATGGTGGCCAGGAAACTCTCCTTCGATTCTCCCAGACGCTCTCTGAGAGTGTAAAGCTGAAGGGCAACGGGTTTCAGGTCTGTGCTCATCTGGAACTTCCTTTGGTCTGAACGGGTATCGCGAGACTCTGTCAGTCTCTGGTTTCGTTCCAAGAAGGTACTGCCTGTGCACGCAGAAACAATCGACAGGATTGCGAAGGACCTTCATGAATCTACTGCTTTTTCTCCCGATCGATCACCACCGTGGTAATCAGGCTGTCCTCCCTAAAGCGCAGATCGGCCGAGACCTGCTTCAGAGTATCAAAGAACTGGGCGAAGGAAGATTCCGGATTCATGCCAAGGTTCTGCTTCGAGCTTTGCCGATTCCCGTGCACGCTGCACTGGACCTGGTCGCGGCCTTGCTCGAAACTGTATGCGCCTCCTTCCGGGCAATAATAGGTGACGCCGTACTTTGCCTCCGAAAGGCGGGCAAGCTGCTCGACGGGCACTTCGTAGAGCTTGAGCAGATTGTAGATGGACATGATGTTCGCGTGGCAGGCCAGTCGAGATTTTTCAGCCCAGTAGAGCTGGAGGTCGTCTTTGAGCGTGTTCAATGCCCCGAGGTTGAAGCGGAGCATCATGTGCACTGGGCCTGGCTTCTCGCCGGGCTTCGCATCAGCCGCGTCGATCACTTCATAGAGCGTCTTTGACCGGGTGGCCGCAACCAACTGGTTTCCGACCAGCGCGGCATGCAGGCGGATCTTCAGCGCGTAAATCTGGTAACTCAGAACGTAATTGGCGTGTCCTCTGTAATCCGGCAGACGGTACGCATCGAAGCTGGTGGGCAGATCCATAAAGCCGTCTCCTTTGAGAAAAATCTTTGATGAAAGCTGCTCAAGAAACTGCCTTGCTTTCTCTCGATTGTGCACCTCGATGGTGAGATAGGTCGGTAGATTTACAGAAAGCACGGCAATGCCGGCAAGGGACTGCGTGGTCACGGGGATGCGCCCGAGGACGTTGAGAGTGCGCAGCCTTGTGGGATCGACTTCGAGGATCGTGTCCTCGTCGCAGAGGTGCAGGGATAACCGGTCGCCGATCCAGCTCAGGTCTGTCAGCGTTGGGTTGGCAGCGAGGGTATCCGGAATGCCGGGGATCTCTTTGAGGAATTTTGAAATGCCCTTCTGGCCCATCGTCAGGCCGAGGGAGACCAAAGCGGATTCGGCGATCTTCGAGGTGTCGTGCGGCTGCGGAGTCTTGTCCAGCATTTCCTGCAAGCTCGAATAAACACTGCCGTTGGCGAACGGAAGCACACAGGTTTCGATCTTGACCCTGGCATCGCCGGCGGTCATTCGGATGGCAATCGGGTCGAATACGCCCTGCCAGAACTCCTGGTAGCGCCGCTTGTAATTGTTGTACCCCTGCCGCTCGGAGGATGAGACTTTCAGCACCTTCAGCTCTGTGTTAGGCGTGAGATACTTGAGGCGATTGTGCAGTGAGCAGGTCCCCGCATCGTGCTCTGCATCAAACGCGTAAGCCCCGCCGTGGGGGCAAACCAGCTTCGCCGGATCGACGAAGCGTCCCTTCACCAGGTCCGTCAACGAGGCAGGAGACCGGCCGGATTCGAGCCTGTAAAACATGGACGCGTTATTGAGCATGACGAGGTTGTTGAAACACTGAATTCTGCGCTTTTCAGATATCTTTCGTTCAGGGCCGACCTGCCGGCGAAGGAAAGCTTCCGAGGCAAAGAAATAACTGGATGCGCCTTCGTCCGATGGCGGAAGGATCGTGCTGACGTACCGGTAGTCCTCGGCCTCGATGAGCGGCGGGCTCTTGCCAACGATGGTGTCCACCATCTTTCGAATCGAGACATGCGAATTCGAATAGACCACAAAGTCCTCGTGCTTGAGGAGGAAGGAACTGACCAGCCGGTCCTCGGTGTAGCGGGCCGTCAGCTTGTGGCCACGATAGTTGAACTCCCGCTCGATCATTTCGGGATGCTTCTGCTTCACTTCTTTCACCCAGCCGGCGGCGCTCTTTTCGAACTCGGCCGCGTTCTTGAGCCGGAAGATGACGGTCAAGTCAGTGCCTTCAAATATAAAAACGTCTGACCCGGTCACGGCCACTTCACCAATCACGCCACCTGCGAATAACTGCGTGATCGGATCGCGTTTGAGGCAGAGCTGATTTTCGATCTTCTTCTGGATGCGGTTATGCCGGGCGTGAATGGTGAACAGGCGGAGCAGGTTATCGCCCCAACTCTCCGTCAGGTCGGAGAGCTTCCAGGCAGTATCGATGGAATTGAAATGCAGGAGATATTGGTCCGCGGGGACGAGCTTGGAAATCTCGTGAACTTTGGGCATGAGGTCTTTCTTCGCCGCCTCCTCAAGCAGCTTGGGGTAAGGGAGCGACTGCAGCTCCGGCGGCTTCAACTGGCTGATGTGTATATTGTGGTCGCCCCTGGTTTTCTGGCCGCTGTAAGCCTGTTTCTGCAATGCTTCCTGAATGGCAAGCGAGCCGGTGAACACCCGGTAAAGGTCTGCCTCGACATCCCGGGCCTGTTGCGGCAAATGCGTAGGCGCGGATTGAGGATTCGAAGCAGAGATGCCATAGCGGTCTTTGGATTGAAGCAGGCAGTATTGGAAGAACGTCTCCCGAGGGTAGAAACTCAGCAGCTCACGGAAATGGGCATTCTGGTGGCGCGCCCACGCTCGATAGGTGTTGACGTGTCCGGCCTCCTCTTGAGGGATGGAAACTTCGACCTCGCTCTTGCGCACTTCCACGCGCCTCGAGCCGTCAAGATTCTCCGTCACCACTTCGTAAGAGAGCCGCAGCTTGACCCTTCCCTTGCCGCGCAGACGGCCATAAAACGCGGCATGTTTCTGGCGGAACTTTGTTTCCTTCGGGTAGATGAGGTAAGCGCTCTTGGCGAGGGGCTGAAGGCGCAGGTAGTTGCTGGTCTCGAATTCTTCGGCAAGAAAGGGCTGCTCCAGATGGAGTGCAAAGACGATCACGTCGCCTTCCTTGTTGCGGAATGTTTCGATTTTTTTCTTGAAGGGCAGGCCCTGGGCAGCCCCTGTGAGTGTGAATACAAGGATGGTGGTGAACGCTATCGGCAGACATCTGGTCATCATTTGATCTCCTGGTTGTTGTCGGGCAGTGCTGCAGAGGAATTACAATGGGAACATCGTTACCGAAGCAACGGCCATTCCTGGAGTCTCTCTTTAGATAAAGTGTTGTTGACCAGGAGTTTGTGGTCTCCGAGATCTGAACAGTCCATACATCCAATGATCGTCTAATGACATCAGATGTATGGCTCGCGTTCCTTCAGTTGTCGTGGTCCGCAGCCGACCAATGGGGAGGGAGCATCGATGCAAGATGTTTCGGACGGACAAAGAGCTCTCAGGGAAGCGGGAGCGCGTGGTGAAGTTGCCGCGCTGAACCTGTTGCGATCCATTGTCGCTACATCGACTCCAGACCCATGATCCGCGCTGCAGTTCCGCCGAAGATCATGGCCTTGTCTTCCGCGCTCAGGAAGTCACAGTGATTTTCGATCCAGGCTCGTGACTGCCGATACGTACAAAATCGGTTCTGGAAGGGCATGTCGGTGCCCCAGTTGAGGTGGTCAGGGCCTACATGTTCGGCCATGGCCTCGAGCATGGGCCAGACCTCTTGATAGGGATACTCGAACACGTCTCCTATGCGCACTGGAAAACAGACTTCGAGATTGCAGTTCGGATTTTCGAAGGGAAGCCAGATTTCGTCGGGCACTGAAATGCCCTCGTCGTCCAGAAAAGCGCGCCAGGGAAACCCGTGGGTGAGATTGCAGGTCATGCTCGGATAGCGCTCCATCAAGCGCATCAGATTCCTCTGCTCGGCGAGATAACCTTCCTGTTGTCTGGAGATGGATGTGCCGAGATTCAACTTGCGATGGCCGGACCCGAGGGTGATGAAGACGGGAACGCCAAACGACGTAGCCGCCTCCCAAAAGGGCCGGTAGGGTCCGTCGTCCCAGGGATCCGGTGATTCAAAGTAGGGAAGGCTCGCGTTGAATTTGATCGCATGCAGGCCGTGAACGGTGATCGCCTCAGTCAGCTCATGGATGACAGCGTCCGTCTCGCTCGCGATACGCCATTCATCCACGGGAGCCATGGCCTTGAATCGGTCAGGATAGAGGGAAACGCACTCCGCCAGAAAAGTGCAGTCACGCCCAAGCATGGGATTGGTATGAATGACTGCCAGGTCCACTCCCGCGTAATCCATCTCAGCGATAAGGCTGTGCGGTGTGAATTCAAGATTCCTCAAATTCGGCGGGTAAAACTGCTTGGTGTAGTCCTCGCCATCGACGGTCCACACCACGCGCCCCTTCTCGTGATCGACGCGAAAATTCACATCAGGCAGTCGCCGCCAATCTTCAGAGGTCTCGGGGCCCAACGGTACCGAGGCAGCCGGTGTCCGGTCTCGAATCCGCCAGGCAGGCTGATGATGCAGAGGCTGCGACTGCTGAATCCACATCATGTGATCTTCGACGCTCGCAAATCCTGCCGGATGATCGCCAGGCTGAAAAGTATAGGCGTGTGAGTCGATGATCATGGTCTGATGGCCAGAAATTGCTCTGAAAGACCAGCTCCTGCTTCATGGATCTGCGACCTGTAGGCGGAGGCGGCGATGCCAAAAAAACGCCAGTCGGGCTCAAGGCGGATAAGGGTTTAAGACGGCAAGGGCAAAGGAGCGGACGTCCTCGCGTTTACCAAGGACTTCAGAATCCCTTTCGACAACAACCAGTGCGAAAGAGACCTTCGTGTGGCAAAAGTATAGCAAAATAACTCTGGAGGCTTCCGTAGCAGGAATGGTGCAAAACATTTCGGCTCCGGTTTTGGCCCAATGCAGATCACCTGAAATGCATTTCAGGTCAATAAAATTGCTCTACTGCTGGGCGAAACGCGTGGCCGCCCCACACTGTCAAGGACAGTGACAGGTGACGGAGACCAGGACTTGTTGCTGGTCAATGGCGCCTGGTGGCCGGGTTCCCATGTCTCCGAGCCGCCTCCAACCATGGCACTATACACCAACGACGGGGGGGGACAGTTCCGGAATGTCAGCGCCACCGCAGGCTTGGACGTCAGCCTCTACGGCCTTGGTGTGGCTGTGGGCGACTACGACAACGACGGCGACCGCGATCTGTTCGTCGCCGCGTTGGGTGAGAACCGGTTGTTTGAAAACGAGGGCAGCCACTTCCGGGACGTGACCGGATCGAGCGGCGTTGCCGGAGGCGAGTTCGCCTGGAGCAGCAGCGCCGGGTTCTTCGACTACGACAACGATGGAGACCTCGACCTGTTCGTCTGCAACTACGTCAACTGGTCCAAAGAGATCGACTCCAGACTGAACTTCACGCTGAACGGCCGCGACCGGTCCTACGGGCCGCCCATCAACTACGAGGGCACATTCCCTTACCTTTATCGCAACGACGGTGGCGGACGATTCACGGACGTATCCGCCCAGGCGGGCGTGCAGGTGGTGAACCCGGCGACCGGGAAGCCCATGGCCAAGGCGCTGGCCCTATCCTTCATCGACGTGGATCGAGACGGATTCCTCGACGTGTTCGTGGCCAACGACACTGTGCGGAACTTCCTGTTACACAACCTGGGGAAAGGCACGTTCGAGGAGATTGGCACCGTAGCCGGCGTTGGCTTCGACGGCAACGGCAATGCCACCGGTGCGATGGGCATCGACGTGGCGCATTATCGCAACGATGACCAGATCGCCGTGGGCATCGGCAACTTCGCCAACGAGATGTCCTCGCTGTACGTGTCCCAGGGCGACGGACTGCTGTTCTCGGATGAGGCGATGGGCGAGGGCGTCGGAGCGCCGAGCCGCCTGTTCCTTAGCTTTGGTCTGTTCTTCTTCGACTATGACCTGGACGGACGGCTGGACATGCTGCAGGCCAACGGCCATCTGGAGAAGGAGATCAGCCAGGTGCAGGCCAGTCAGCAGTACCGTCAGCCAGCGCAGCTCTTCTGGAACGCGGGATCCGATGCCCGATCGTGCTTCGTCGAGGTGCCTCGAGATCAGTTGGGCGACCTGTCGCGCCCGGTTGTCGGTCGCGCCTCGACTTATGCGGACATCGACGACGACGGCGATCTCGATGTCTTGATCACCCAAGTGGGAGGCCGGCCGCTGCTGTTGCGCAACGATCAGAAGCTGGCACATCACTGGATCCGATTTAAGCTCACTGGAACAGAGAGCAACCGCGACGCCATCGGAAGCTGGATTGAACTGCAGTCCGGCGGCGGCGTGCAACGACGCCAGATCATGCCCACCCGCAGTTACCTGTCCCAGTCAGAGCTGCCGCTGACCTTCGGCCTCGGCCCGTCACGCGAGGTGCATAGCGTCCGGGTGATCTGGGCCGATGGCACTGAGCAGGAGATAGGTCCTGTTAAGGTCGGCACTGTAGTCGAAGTCGTCCAAAGGAATTGATGGCTTTCTGAAAGACGCGCAAAGAAAAGCTTGGAGGCTCACAGCGGATGGAAGACATCGTACCGTGCGATGGCAAGGTGGGTCAGTGGGGTCAGGACGTCTATCTGAATTTGATGCGCTTCACGTGCTCGTTGTGTTTGAAGTGATCGAGCTCGGAAATCTTCTTGCCGCCGATTGTCACGTTGTCGAACATCAGATCGGTAATCTGCGCGTCAGGGGTTCCCCAGAGGATATCGGGTTCTGCCAGTGAGCTTGGCGCTGCGATTTCGATGTTCTGAAACAGAATTCCAGTGAGATCGCCCGGGCCGCGTCTGCGTTGGGCCGGGTCGGCGTAGGGGCGCAGGCCCTGCATGGCAACCATGAAATGCTGCAGCGTTGGGCGCGGATCCTCTACTCGGATATTTCGAAAGACGACGCCCTCACCGCCTCTGCCTTTTCCTTCGCCACGCATGTTGAAGAGGCGGCCACCGCTCCATCGGTGCCATCCCGCCCTTGCGTAAATGACGTCGCAGTCTTCCACAATGAGCTTGCGATTGGGGATGGCGCTGAGAACAAACGTCGAACCGTTGTAATCGTTCCAGTAGACGACACGCCGGATGCCTCGGCCGTTGACGTAGGTTGAGTCGTCCTGCGTTCGGATGAAGCAATCTTCGATCAGCGTGTTGCCGAACGGATTGATGCCGTCTCCGTTTGCTCTCCAGGTGAAGATTTTGACCCATCTGACATCGGTGGGTTTTTCAGGCTTGTAGCCGGCGACCAGCATCAGTGAATGGAACGCAGAGTCAGCCAGAGTGATTCCTTCAACGCGAGTATTCAGGGCGCCCGCAACAAAAATCGGATCGTGCAAACTGTTTTTTGCAGGCGGAGGTGAAGCCAGTTTTGGATGAATGATGCGCGCACCGGACAGTGTGCCGTAACCGAAGATCCTGATGTGGTGCCCGTCCTCCCATCCGCCATGATTATTCATGGTGCCATAGACGATGGCGTCACCGGGGATGTAGTAGTTTCTGTTTGCGTGAACGGGAAAGGCAATGCCGATGTCATGAACACCCGGCAGAAAGTAGAGCGTCTTCCATGTCCCTTCACTCGGTGCTTTCTCTCCCGGCTTGACGAGGTGGACATCCGGATCGTTGGTGTTCGGGCGGCCCTTGATAAACGGATTCGCGAACAGCGTCACCGTGTGAATCGGCGGTCCGCTGTATCTACCTTTCTTCGTTCTGCCCGTGTCCTGGTCATCCATCTGCCCGTCGATATCGACCGCGATCAGGCACGGTCTGTCGATAGTGACGTATGCCTTGCCCTCGCGCACAACGCAGGATTTGGCCATACGCACGGGGTGTGCAGCAGCTTTTTGAATCGGCCGGCCATACGGCCTGCTGATCTCCACCTCGACCGGAAGCTCGCGCATCTCAAAATTAACATAGGTGTTGCTCCATCCGCTCAGGTGGGAGAAGTAACCGTTCTTGCCCTTGATGCCTTGTTTGCAGGTGGTGATGAATGCAAACGCATTCAACCAGTTACCCGTTTCAGCAAGCCTGACCCGAATGGAGTATTGGCCAGACGGCTTCAAGCCGGGGACGTCGCTGTAGACTTTCAGATTGCCTTGCTGTTCTTTCGTTGGGGCTGCCAGAGAATGCGCCACAAGGCATAGAAGGATGAGCGTGGCAGACAGAACTCTGAGAACACGTTTCTGTGTTTTATCCATTGCAGTTATTCACGCGTCGGGACCAAGAAAATGTGAATCTCTCCTGTCGGCGCGACAGGAGTTGGAGTAACGCCTTCATTCAGGCGAGTTCTTTGAGGGGATGGCGAATCCAGTCGGCTGTATTCAGGCGGGTCTGGCGAAGCTGTGAGGTTAAAGTGGAAGGACCCGGCTAAAGCCGTTACTCCAACCCCTGCTTCAATAGATCGTGAACTCTCATTCTGCTGGCTTGAAAGGCCAGAACAAAGTAACCCCATAGTAGTCAGGTTAAGGCTGAAGCTTTATCTTTCTCTTCGTCTTCCTCTTCGTCTTAATCTTCGCTCCTGAACAGTTTGAGATTGAGACGAGGAGAAAGTCAGACCAGTAGGCCGAGACGAGGGCAATCTTACGGAAATGGATGACAGTTTTCAGGGGCAAAGCCCCGGGCCGTTTGCCTAGCCCAGCCCAACGGGCTGGGTTTTCGGGCAGGTCATCCTTAGGGGCAACGCCACGGTCATTTGCCGCAATGGTTGGCCTCCTGATAAATAGCCGGGGCGTTGCCCCTTTTCAAAAATTTGTACCATTCACCCAGCCCGTTGGGCTGGGCTAGGCAAACAGTCCGGGGCTTCGCCCCTGAAATCCGTCAAAACGACTCCGTCTTGGAGGAC
>Ga0066834_10000360_pt1 | contig 21502 bp, 13 predicted proteins | sample ETNtaG_30_FD_66729 | JGI IMG/M metagenome (GOLD analysis project Ga0066834, IMG submission 66729) | Marine microbial and viral communities from oxygen minimum zone, Eastern Pacific Ocean - ETNP201306PF43B | ecosystem: Environmental > Aquatic > Marine > Oceanic | place: Pacific Ocean: Eastern... | reverse complement strand
CAACAGAATCACCTTTCACCTGGCAGAGGGACAGAAAAAGCATCGCATCGTTTCACAGAATGCCCTTTCGCGAGGTCAGTGGCACCACGTTGCGATCACCAAAGATGGCGTCGATGTAAAGATCTTTCTCGACGGGCAGCTCGACACTGGAAAGCAAGTACCGCCTGAGCACGCAACGTTCAAAAAGGCTGATTATTTTGTCGGCCTGGAAAAAGGGGGAGACCCCAGCGCACTCTCTTTCATCGACGATTACACAATCTCGCAGGCCGTCATGTACGAGGGTCCATTCAACCCCAAGCCGCCAAGCATTGCCGGGGCATCCACCTGGCTGCTTTTCGAGTTTCTCGAAGGCAAAGGAGACGTGGCTCGCAATACGGCAAGAGCGAATGCGGACGGCCAGCTCACAGGCGGGATCTGGCTCAAAACGCATTTGCCGGAATTGCATTACTCAAAGGTCCAGAGACTGCTCAGGAATAAATCGAGAATCTGGGTCGAATTGCAGGCCCACGACAGATGGCAGACTACCGGCATCGTAATGCGCAAAGGTCAGACCGTACAGTTCGTCAAGATGACCTATTTCAAACAGATCGATCTGGGTAGTACGAAAGGGCTGGTTCAATCAGTCTCTGAGCCGTTCTTGAGCGCCAGGATCGGTGACAGCGCGGAGATACCTGTCGATTTGATCACGCAGGAATTCGAAGCGCCGGAATCGGGGGTGCTGAGCCTGAGGAACAGCGGCCCCCCCAGGGATATTCTGATACATGTGCTGCTTCGGTGAGACGTGGAGCAGGGCAGGCTTTGAATTCTGGTAAGGGTCTGTCACGAAATAGGTGTGTCAGTAGGGCTAATCAGCCCGGTCTGATACTGGATACTGGATTCTGGATACTGGATTCTCGCCATTCCGATTCGCTCATGACCCCGGTTTCAGATCAGAGGCATGACAACATCGAGTATCAAGCATCCAGTATCAGTCATGCGAGCTGACGCACTTACTTCCTGACAAATCCTCAATGATCCATGTTACGGATACACAAAAGAGAGCTTACAGATGCACACAGAGAAGAACGTCCGCATAGCCGTGATTGGGGGAGGCTTTGGTGCCGGGCAACACTGGCACGAGCATCCCGATTGTGAAGTAACCGCGGTAGCGGAAATGGATGAAGAGCGGCTGGGGACCCTCGTGAAGCGGTACGGGTGCGAAAACACTTTTCGTTCGCTTGAAGAAATGCTCGACAAAGCGCGGGACGCGTTCGATGCCGTGGCGATCTTCAGCGGAGCGCCCAGGCATGCGGAAAACGCGATTGCCTGTATGGAAGCGGGGAAGCACGTGGTCAGCGCATGCCCCGCCGGCCTGACCCTCGATGAGTGCAGTGCAATCATCGAGACCAAAGAGAAAACGGGGCTCAAATACATGATGCACGAATCGAGTTATTATCGGCAGGCCTGCATCGCCGCGCGGGAGGCGTACGAGGCTGGCGAGTTCGGCCGATTGTTCTACTCGGAGGTCGAGTACTACCATCCGGGCATCTGCACAAGTGCGAGCGGCCTGTCGCTCCGGAAGAAAGAGCGCACCTGGAGATGGGGCTTCCCGCCGATGCTGTATCCCACGCACTCCCTTGGGTTTCTGGTCGGCGTCACCGGTGAGCGTATAGTCAAAGTTTCGTGTGCGGGGCAGCTCGTGGGGGATGACTTTCCCCCGGTAGACGAGAACCCTTACAGGAATCCTTTCAACAACGAGATGGCGCTGGGCATCACCGACCAGGGCAACATATGCCGGTTCGGCGTCTTCTGGAGCGGTACTGCCCACGGCGAACGGGCCCAATGGTTCGGCGACAAAATGTCCTGTTACATGGCCAGTTCCGGCGGGCAGCGTGAGGCCATGCAGAAGGCAGGGGAAAACTGGCAGGCATGGGATGTGGAGAAGTACTGGCAGACGCGCCTTCCGGACGCCATGCGACACGAGAGCGGCCACGGGGGGAGCGCATCATTTCTGGCCGCGGAGTTCATCAATGCCATTCTCGAAGACCGCGAACCTGCAGTGGACGTTTACGAGTCCATAGCAATGACCGCGCCCGGGATCGTGGCCCACGAATCGGCAAAGCGGAACGGAGAGCAGATGGACGTGCCGTCGTTCGACCCGACAGAATGACGACCGGCTTTCAGATTCGTTCGTAAAAAGTCTGTCTCGCCATTCTTCACCCACAAATCGTAGACCGAGGCAACGTCAGACTGGCTTGCGCAGATCAGTCATCCTTTTCCACCGATGAACGGCTCGCCTTCGGGGCGCCAGATCTGCTCCTGGGAAAGGCCAAGTTGCTCTGCTCCGGCCCAGACATCTTCGATCACGTCCAGTCGATTGATGTCATGAGCATCTGAGCCGAGGGAGAACATGGCCCCTTCTTCGGCAAGAAGGGAGAGGTAGTCGAAGTACTCCTTTACGTAGTCCTCGCTGTATGCCGAGTTTTTCAAATTGGCGCCCCCGTTTATCTCGATGGCCGTGCCGGTCTCTCGTGATGCATGGGCGAGTTCACGCACACAGCTCTCTGGTACTACTTTCATCGAGTCGAACCAGGGCCAACCGTTTCTGTCGAATTCGCCCTTGCCAAACCAATAGGGATGCACCAACACTTGGACCAGAGGATCCTCACAGGTCTTCAGGTGATGCCTGTGTTGAATCTCCACCAGTTTCGTCAGGTCGTACTCCTTCAGGTATGTGCCGTGTATCCCGCCTATGGCAAACTGGAACCCAAGTTCTTCCTGCACCTCCGGATTGTAGGCAAATTCATCATCGCAGCCGAGGAAGTTCAGCTCCACGCCAAAGTAGACCTCGACCTCTGTTTCTACGGCCAGAAGGTCATCCCGGATAGGAACGTGAAGCTCCAACTTGTCCAGAGTATTCAGGTGGTCGGTTATTCCGAGTGTGGCGACACCCAGCCGTTCACAAACCTTCACGATCTCGGGTACTTCCATGGTCTCATTGGCACATCCCAGATACTTCGTATGAATGTGGAAATCGTAGCGTGGCGCTTTCATGGACTCTTTCTCCTCAGTTATGGGTGACTCAAGATCCCATCCTGGCAACAATCCAGGAGTAGTGGATGAAGTTTTCTGATGCCTTCGTCTTGTCTCGTGGACTATGGTGATCGCTGGCTTACGGAGCTGTACAGAATTTCTCAATGAATGAACGGCTCTGTCTGACGATCTCTTCGTCGATTGGCATGTGCCCTCGGTCCGGGTAATGGACGAATTCATGGGGAGCACTTGCTTCCTCCATTGCTGATACCATATCCAGAGCTTGCTGCACAGGAATCGAGTTGTCGTTGTCCGAATGCAGAATCAGCAGAGGCCGATTGTCCGCAGACACGTGCTGGACAGGCGACGCGTAGCGGCGTGCAGCGTCCCAGGGCACACCGGGAGGCATCCATCCCCCTCCCCAGTTGAGCCGAACCAGATCATAGGCGCCGGATACACTGATCGCCGCGGTGTATGTGTGGGGCTGATCCGCCCACCCTCCAGTACGGTCGAAATCCCCTTGGCCCAGCGTGGCCGCGAGGGAGACCATATGCCCGCCCGCGGACATGCCAATGAGGAACAGGCGCTCAGTATCCAGGTCATACTCGTCTTTATGAGCGTGGACCCAGCGGACAGCACAGAGGAGGTCCTGATAGCAGGCGGGGGCAGGTGTGCATGTGACAAGCCGATAATCGATGGTCATGGCGAAGAACCCGTATCCCGCCCACTCTCGGACATCAATGGCCGTTACGTCGCGCCTGTCACCCCTGATCCACCGGCCACCGTGTACCGATACGATGACCGGAAAAGGACCGCCCTCCTCCGGCGCGGCAATATCAGCCAGGAGGCCCGCCCCCAGAACTTCACCATAGACGAAATTTTCTGTGTACATTTGGTCGACTCGATTCAACTCATGATATGGAAACGCTCGCAAACACTTAATCAGTCTCAATCCTGCGTCAAGTCGTGGTATGCGAATCGCTCCGGGCCGGCGTGCGAAAGTTTGCGAGGGAAGCCGCTGCGCAGGGCTTCCATGGCCTCCAGTACGGCGGCGGATGACAGCTCTGTCCCCTTCTTTGCCAGCTCTTTTGTTACGCTGGCAGGGCCGACCGGTTGGAGCGATTGCACGATGTCCAGCACGGCAAGCTGGACGTCGCTGTATGTGTCGTGCGGGGCTTTGCCTGCTTCGACCATCTGGATGGCGCGTTTCAGGATCGACGCCTTCTTTTTCATCACACTCGCTCGCACCATGTTGCCCGTGGTCACCAGCCGCGGGATGACATCCTCTGCGACCGGGCACAGGCCATCGCTCATGTCGACTTTGCCTTTGTAGAGATGGCAATTGTAGGGACATCCCTTGTCACCATAGGCGCGCGGTGCCCGGAAGAAATCGTATTGATACGCGGGACGCTGGGTGAAGCCGAGGCCGAACCGGTAGTTGCCTTCCCCTCCGCAAGCCTGCAAGGCATTCATCAGGGCGCGGGCGGAGTAGCCTTTCTTATCTCCGCGGAAAATGCATGCGTACTGGTATGGCGATATGCCGGCGCCTTTGGGCAGGGCCCGTTTGCCGAGCCAACTGCACTCGTCAACCACCTTGTCCAGGTGCAGCTTTCCTTTGCGGTATTCTTCAAGATAGCGTGGAACCTTTTTGAGCTGCACCACGCCAACCGCGGCTGAAAACTCCGTCATTCGGTAATTGCTGGCAAGGACAGGCGGGCTTTCGCCGAAAATGATGCGCTTGCGCAGCTCGTGGTTGAGAGAGTCGTCGTTGGTAATAGCCATTCCGCCTTCACCGGTCCCGAGGTGTTTGCCCATGTTGAAAGAGAACGTGCCGATGTGGCCCCAATTGCCGACGTACTTCCCCTTGTAGTCCAGAAACATGGCGTGGGCGCAATCCTCGATCAGGTAGATCCCGTGCTTGTCAGCGATCCTGCGCAGCTTGTCTGCTTCGGCGGGAAAACCCCAGAGATGCGTCACCCAGATGCCCTTCGTCCGTTTCGTGATCTTCTTTTCGACTGCTTTGGGATCGAGCAGGAAATTGTCCTTCCGAATGTCGGCCCACACCGGAACGACGTTTCCATGAAGGCCGGCGATCCCATGAAACTGCACGACCGGATCGCAGATGATTTCATCGCCGGCACCGGCACCGATGGCTCCCGGTATGGCATGCATCAGAAGCATGGCGGTCGCTCCGGCGATGGCATGCTTGGCGCCGAAATCTTCGGCAAACTCCTTCTCGAATTTGTCGATAAAGCCGCCGCTGTGATGTGCAAAATTACCGCTCTCGATCACTTTCGTGAGATTTCGGATTTCCTGTTTGCCGAAAGATCTGACACTCGCTGTAGACATGGTTTTCTCCTTCGCAATGTAATGCGTAGTTCGTGATGCGTAATCCGTAATTCGTAATGCGTAATTCAGAAGGGGGTGAATGAAATTAAAAGCTAAAAGGAAGCTCCAACTTCAAGGTTTTCTCTACCGGTAGTCTTTCCTGAAACCTGAATAACACCCGAATCTGAAACCTTGTTCGGTCGCGGCATACGACCCCGCACTGATTACGAATTACGAATTACGTATTACGCATTACGTATTACGCATTACGCATTACGCATTACGAACCAGATGACCTCGCCGCGCGTCCGGACGAATGACGCTCGTCCATTCAATTCCCTGCACTTCTGTGCGCGGCTGGTGCCCGTGCTCGACTCCACTCGGTGTGACGATCAGCATGCCTGGCTCGACTTCTACTTCCCTGGTCGTGCCGTCCTCCAGTCTGAGGGTTACGACCGTTTCCCCTCCCGTGAACAGCCAGTATTCGTCGAAATCGTGGTAGTGCATTTCTGTTGGCCGCTCCGGTGGAACGGTAAACCCGTGGATGCCGGCGATGTTCACAGTTTCGAGATGGTCGGCCAGGTTTTCTGAGATTCTTTCGCCTTTGCCAAGGCGTATCACGCATTCATCAAGGCCAATTTTCATTGTCCGTCCTCTTGAGGTGTCAGGTTTCGGTTGTCAGGTGCTGTCTCACTCAAAGTTGAACTTCGATCTCGCATCCACCTGAAGGCGTGACGACGTATACCCAGTTCTGCCCGAACTCGTAGCGGTTTTCGAAAGCCGCTTCCCGGCCGGAACAGCGGCAAATGCTGGCTGTTTCGGCCTGAGTCGGGATTTTCACGACCATACCATCTGCGTGATCGGTTTGCGCAAAGAATCGGATGCTGCCGTTTTTCGAGCGAATGCATTCCACTCGTGATGCGCTTCTCTTTCTCCACCAACGGGCGAGCTCGTCGTTGCCCATGTGCTTCACCCGGAGCCCCCGCTGCTTGATATAGGACAGGACTTCATCGATCGCCGCGCGGCAGGCCGGAACATTTGCCACGTTGGGCGGGTGATAGAACATGTTCATCGTCAGTCCGTAATGGGCTGCAAGGTCGAGAGCCCGGTGCACCAAAGGCAAATCCGTCTCCCCCTGTTGGTAGCCGACCTCGTATGCCGCCCAGGGCTCCTCGATGAAATCGAGACGAGAGTTGCCGTCCCGCCAATCGTCGTAGAAGTAGTACGGAAAGGCAGTCCCGAAACTGAATCCGATCTGGTTCGCCGGGTTCATTGGCGGCGTGGCGCTGTGGATGCGACCGTTATCGGCCGTTCCACCGCACGCGGCCATCCATTTCGCTGGCTCGGCCCAGCCCACCCAGGTGACGCAGTGATTCACCGTACACTCTGCGGCCCGCCCGAATGCTCGCTCGAAGGCCCCGGCCTGCTCCGCAATGTCCGCCTCCGTGAAAGCGTAAGGCTGGTCCAGGCCGGAAATGAAATTGTAGTGCAGGGAAAGTTCATGCCCGTTCGAACGGATGTGATCGGCCTCGGCGGGGCTTAAACTGAACTCGCCATTCAGAGGCATGATGTTCAGATGGTAGGGCAACTTCCTCGCAGCCATAAAATCAGAGGACTGAACCTGGGCGCCGGCCTTCGCTTCGTCGTCCCCTCCCCAGAACAGAAGCATATCAGGCACTCCGCCGTCCACGGGAGGCGATGGGCAAATGAAGGGCTGGTGCCGACGAGCGATCATGTTCTGCAGCACAAACAGAATCTCGTCCGCGTACATCACCTCTTCTTCGTTCTGGCCAATCACCCTGGCATCGCTGGATCGGAAATGGCCGTCGCCATCGTAATCAGCATCAACGGGCCTCCCTTGATGCAGCACCCAGATGGTCTTGGGAACGTCGAACGCGAAGTAAAACGAATACCCGCTGCCAATGCTGCGTTCCGTGATCGCCGAGTAAGAACTCGGCCTGCCGTTGGCATAGGAGTATTGTCCAACGACGCCCGCATCGACGGTCTCCACGCATCGCACGTCAGAAAGGACGAGCAGCTTCTGAGCCGGATGCAGGTACGAGTGCACGCCCGCGGCCACGGCCACATTCTTGAGGTCAAAGAAGCCGTTCAGACTGAAATCGTCGCGCGGCTGCCGGATCACTGAGCCGCCACTCACACCGAACAGCTCATCCAGTCCGAGGCATCCAAGGCCAACGAGAATGCCGCCGCCAGCAACCCAGTCTCGCAGTGCAGGTTCGATTGAAGGCAGCAGCGCTTCGTCACCAACGGGGCCGATCACGAGGCAGCCGGCATTCTGTAGCGTGTCCGTGATTGCCCGTTCGGTTGGCTCAACGGCCTTGGCACAGAGGCCCAACTGGTCGAAGATTTCCTCGACGTAGACGTACCAGAAATTCTGGCCTCGTTCGTTGACTGTGGTCTGAAGCCCTCGGTCGTAAATGTATACGATGTTTTCAGCATTCATGGTTGGAGGTTTTTACGGTAGATGAAACCTGACGCCCGACACCTGACCTGACTCCCGACCCCTCTCAAAATTCCGTCTGCACCTTTGCCGGCTGGCCAGTCTCAATGGACTCCCAGGCCGCCGCTCCGATGGCCACCGAGCGCGCGCCGTCGAGAGCGTTGGGGCTCGGTTCGGTATCATTGTCCAGGCATTCCTGAAAGTGACGCATGTAACGAATAACCGTCGCGCCGTGACCGTACGCGCTTCGGTCGACCTCAGGCGCGTACTGAATGACCATCGGCTCCTCCACTCCTGTCTTATCGAGGTGGAGCTTGAGCGTGCCGCCCTTGTTGTCAGTGAAATCGGCCACAAGGCTGCCTTTGGTGCCGTAGAGCCCGACCTGCATCATCGGCATGGGAATGTGGCAGGTGCCGTAGAGGCCCATGATTCGGCCTATCTTGCCGCTCTTGAATTTCAGGTTGACGAAAAAATTGTCCATCAGCGGGTATTCCGGAGTGAGGTCCCCTTTGCATCCGTAGGCGTGGACTTCCTCTACCTCGCCCATGAAGCAGCGTACGATATCCGCCGGATGAACCACGCCGCCGTACATGAAGTCCTGCGGAGCGTGGAGTCGCCAGGGCGTGAAATCGAAGACAGGACGGATGTCATGCACGTAATGGGCTTCCGCGACGACGATTTCTCCCAAGTCACCATCTTCCATGAAGCGTCTGGCCGCGGTGAACTCGAGATCGAACCGCATGGTCTGACCCACGAGGAATTTGAGGCCCGTTTCACGGACCTTGTTAACGATAGACTCCGCGTCGGCGATATTCGTGCACATCGGTTTCGTGCAGATCACGTGTTTACCGGCGTCAAGAGCGGCCAGACACATTTCCGCGTGCAGGTGGTCCGGAGAGTAAACCGCCACCACATCTACGTCGTCGCGTTTAACCAGTTCCCGGTAATCGGTCGTCCAGAAAGGACAGCCGACTTCCGCTGCAAACGCTTCGAGCACGTCCCCCCGGTTCGCGCACATGGCCCGTGTGTCGTATCTGAGGTCTCCCTGTTCGCCAAGGAGAGTCATGGTCGATCCCATGTTCGTGGGGTTAATACCGATCACACCGAGCCCGATTCTTTCTGACATGATGGTTCTCCTATCGCGTGTCTCGATGAGTGTTCAGGTTTCAGGTTTCAGCGGTCGTGGCCTGTACCGATGCACAACTGGATAACCGAATGACAGACCCGTTCGTGAAAAGTTGATGCTAAGCATCTCACGCCCCGAAGGGGCCAAAACATAGCAGCCCAGGGCAACGCCCTGGGTTCAGATGGGAAAGTGTTATCAAGCCCTGAAAGGGCGTTACAGGATGCTGAGCCTCAACTATTTGTATCGCCCTTACAGGGCTAATTCGTTCTCTTCCTAAACTCATCCAGGGCGTTGCCCTGGGCTGCTATGTTTTGGCCTTTCAGGCCGTGTAGACTTTTTACGAAAGAATCTGACTGCCTGTCTGGGATGCTGCTCTTCGGCCCGGATTTCTAATCTGCGATTCCAGAGCTTTTATGGCAGATTCCAAATCTGCCCACAACTGGAATGCATCACGATCCGATTCTCTGCTACGTAGCGAATGGGCATGAGGTGCCCTCCTTCCCGCATCCCCCGCAAGGTGGAGGTTCTGGCAGTTCCCCCCTGCCTGAGCGGCCGGGCGCTTGAGAGTGAATAGCCATTGCGGAAAACAGCTTCTGAATCACGCCATCACCGGGCTCCCCTTCCGCTACACAATGCTCCCCGCAAGTGGTCTTTGTCTTGGCGTTCATGGGCTGGATGATTTCCAGCGTCTGCATGCACTTGCTGCACTGATATTCGTAGATCGGCATCTTCTCCTCCTCTGTGTTCAATGGTGAATGTTGTGCATCATGATTCTGTTTTTATCAGCCGCCAGTAATCTCTTTAAGTATTGGGTGCATTTCAACTGCCGCGCGTATATTGAAGGGCATGGGCAGTCGTCTACGACGCTCGGAAAAGACGCCTGGAAGCCATCCATCGAGCTGAAGATGAGGATGACGAAGATGACGAAGACAAGGATAGAGATGACGATTAGAGAGTAGGAGGAAACAGTGCCGCCGGGAATAGTCATCAATCATACTCCCGCCAGATTGCAGCAGTACATTGGCTCGCCCAGCATCGCCGTTCTGCCTGACGGCGATTACGTGGCTTCACACGATTACTTCGGGCCGGGCACAGACTACAACCAGGTATTAGTGTTCCGATCCTCTGACCGCGGGCACACGTGGAAAAAGACGGCCGAGGTTGAAGGGTTCTGGTCAAATCTATTTATGCACGGTGACGCGCTCTATCTGATGGGTGTCTCATGCCAGTACGGCCACGTTATTGTTCGCCGTTCAGATGACGGTGGATCAACCTGGACAGAGCCCACCGATAGAAAGAGTGGTCTGCTTTACGACGATGGAAAATATCACACAGCGCCCATGCCCGTGGTTGAGCACGACGGGCGTTTATGGAGAACGATGGAAGACGCGATGGGCGAAGGCGGCTGGCCTTCTCATTTCCGTGCGCGGATGCTCTCCGTTCCTGCAGATGCCGATCTGCTCAATGCTGATAATTGGATCAGAACGAATCCAATTGCGAAGAATCCCGATTGGCTGGACGGAAGATTTAATGGCTGGCTGGAGGGGAATGCTGTTGTTACGCCCGGCGGAGAAGCGGTCAATATTCTGCGCGTCGACGACCATGTCGGCGGCAAGGCTGCCGTGATCCGGATTAGTAAAGACGGCAAAGCGGCAACCTTTGATCCGTCGGATGGCTTCATTGATTTTCCAGGCGGAGCCAAAAAATTCAGCATCCGGTACGATCCACAAACCAGAAAGTACTGGACTTTAACTAATTGGGTGCCGAAGCGATATGAGGACGCCAACCCGGCGCGATCCAGAAACATCGTCGCACTGGCAAACTCGAGCGACCTCCGTACCTGGGAAGTTCATTGCGTTCTCGTCCACCATGAAGATGTGCTTTATCACGGTTACCAATACGTTGACTGGCTATTTGATGGTGCCGACATGATCGCGGTTATCCGCACGGCCGACGACGATGTTGACGGCGGGGCACATAATCAACACGACGCGAATTTCCTGACGTTTCACCGATTTGAGAATTTCAGAGACCTGACATCGGTGGATTCCGTCGTATCTGTGGAATTCCTTTCGGTCTCAGATGATGACTGATGTCAGCTATCCCTTCGAGATCTGCACCAACGCGGGCTGCTCAGTGCCATTTGTCTCACAGTTCCCGTTTGTGCCGGTCTCGTGGCTGCCGCATGAGCCGTTCGTGTGGCCGTTGCCGTTTGCGTCCGGGCCGGTGAGGTGGCCGCGGCCTTCGGTGACGCCGTTGAAGGCCGCTATGTCAGCGCCTGCCCTGATGGGCTTGGGTTTCCGGCCGAAGTTGTAGACCATGTTCTTCCAGTTATCGCCGCGCTGGTAGTTTGTGCCGAGCGCGCCGCTGGGGTCGTACCCGCAATGGACCATGCAATTTTCGCAGCGGGGGTCTTTGGCCACACCGTTTTCGACGCCGTACTTATCCCATTCGACCTTGTCGAGCATCTGCTGATACGAATCGTAATGGCCATCGGTTATGAGGTAGCAGGGCGCTCTCCAGCCGGCGATGTTGCGGGTGGGGATGGACCAGGCGGCGCAAGTGAGTTCCCTCTTGCCGGCGAGGAATTCCTGGTAAACGGGCGTGCCGAAAATGGTGAAACGCTGTGACCATTCCTCAATCCTGGAAAACTTCTCCCGGGTCATTTCGCGGGTGAGGAAAAACGCTTCCGGGTCTTTGCCCAATCGCTCCGCCATGTCTTTCTTGGCCGCATCGTAGTCGTAACCCGGCGAGATGGTGTGGCCGTCTACATCGAGGGCCGAGAGGAATTCGAACATCTGTTCGATCTCATCCATATCCGTCTCTTTGAAAACGGTCGTGTTGGTGGCCACTTGGAATCCGAGGATTTTGGCCATACGCATAGCGAGGACGCATTCCTTGAAGACGCCCTCCCGCTCGACGACGAGGTCGTGCGTGTATTCGAGGCCATCGAGATGGACATTCCAATACATCCACTGGTCCGGGTAGATGACCGGTTTGCCTTTCATCTTGCCTTGACGAATCTGCGCTACATCCTTCTCGGTAATAAGGTCATCATCGAGCAGTCTTTTGAGAACGGGCTCTTGTGATTCATCATAAATGCTCGACAGATAATCCCTCATCTTCTTGCGCATGATTATGCCGTTCGTGCAGATGTACACGATGCGCCCCTGATCGAGCAGGCCGTTCACCAGGCCCTCGATTTCGGGATAGATCAATGGCTCACCACCGCAGACGGAGACCATGGGTGCACCACACTCATTAGCCGATTCCAGGCAGTCTTCGAGGGACATGATGTCCTTGAGGCTGGTCGAGTATTCCCGGATGCGGCCGCAGCCGGTGCAAGTGAGATTACAGGTGTGGAGTGGCTCAAGCTGCAGCACAAGAGCGAACTTCGGTGTCTTCTTAATCTTGTGCCGAATGATGTGTTTGGCGATCTTGACCGTCAGTGGTAAAGGGAATCTCATTATTTAGCGCTATGTGAGATGCGAAGGCTTCTGAGGGTCAGAATGATGGAATTGGGCCTTCCCGCGGCCTTCGCTATCGAATTGGAAGGCGGTAAGTTAGCATGTGCTATGACTTCGGCAATGGTTTTTTGAGGATTGCGGGAATCGGGATTCAAGAGGATTCTGGATTGCGGGGGATCGTCCCTTCCTCCAATTCTTCGGTCCTCCAAACTCCAGCCTTTCCTCTTTCCCTGCTTCATCCCTTTTCCCTCCTCTCCCCCATGCCGAATCCATCACGACGCGACAACACCGTCCAGTGGTCACCACGCGAATTCTCGCATCGAAAGGATAACGGCCGCGAGGTCTTTTGCGATGGCGACGAATGCTTCCTCCAAATCGATCTTGCCGAATGCTGCATTCGCTATGGTCGCCTGAGACCGGGCGGGGAAGTGCTGATTGGTGGGCATGGCCGTTCTGATGGCTGGCGGCTCTGGTGGGGGCGCAGTAACGATTACAAGCCGGTGGAGGTCGAGAGTTTTAAAATCGTGTCGCTGCAGTCGCCTCACATACAGATCTCTCTGGCGGCCGTGGATGAAGACGGCATGTGCACACGCACCGACCTTAAGGCCGGTTACTCGGAAGCTCTTGAAAGCTACGTTTACGAATTCGATCAGACGCTCAAGGTGGCAGCAGACAAGCCCTGGTTCGGCGCTGCTTCCGGCATGTATCAGGGCATCGAATACTGCAATTTCTGGCCGAGCGGCGCGTTCAATCATTCCTCCTGCGGGCCGGTGGAGCAGCCCGACGTCGAGCCCCATTTGAAAGGCTACTACGGCCCGGAGCTCTGGCAGTGGATGGTGTACGAAGAGGCTCCGGGGAAGTTCTGCAAAGTGCCGCTGAACAGACTGACTCGGACGACCGCCGAAAACATGCGCCCCTGTGATGATGGCATATTCATGCTGGCGGCCGAGGAGATTGGGAACCCAACCCTTCAGTTCGTGGGCGACACCGGGGGGCGGACCTTCCTGCATCTTTGCCATGCCATCTACGACGTGCATGTGAATCTCTCCGAAATCGGCCGGATTGCCGCCGGACGTGATCTGAATGCGCGCTATCGATTATTTGATACGGCACCAAATGTGGCTTCAGAAATCCTCGAGCAGGCCGAGACCACCAGAGAACCCGTGCCGTGGATCGAGCGAAGATTCGTCCTGCCCCGTGCGACTATCCCCGGCCTGAACAGATTCGATGAGGCACTCGATCCATACCAGCCCTGCGATGATTATTACTGGCGTCCGCTGCATACCGGCTACGGTGGAATGTCGTTCGAATACCCCCGAAGCGGGGCCCAGTATCGCGCCCAGACGAGCTGGGACAGGCAGTCGAATCAACTGGTCATGCAGTCACCTTTCATGACTTTCCTCGGATGGGGCCTGCATGGCGCGAATTACATCGCTGTTAAGCCGGGCTGCCGCTATCGATTCAGCGCCGTTGCAGAACTGGCTAACGTCGAGGGCGAAGGCGTCTGCCTGGCATGGTCGTTCTTCAGCGACCGCGTCGATTCCGAAGGAAAAGTCCAGCCCGGCGTCGCGCCCATCGAAAGCGAACGCATTACGGGGACCGGCAGCTTTCAATTGAAGGGCGAGACAGCCGAAGCGATTGACTGCGTCATCGAGCACACCGGCATGCCCTTTCACTACAACTTCCTCGAATTCTGGATCGTCCTGAAGGGCAGGGGAACGGTGAGAATTTCACAGGTAGAGATATCCGAGATCTGATTCTTCATTCCCGTCTCACCTTGATGGCCAGGTCCCCTCTGAATTTCGGAAGGTTGAAAACCAGTTTTTCATCTCCACTCCGGGCCCGAATCTGGTGATAGCGCTTGCCCTCGTACGTGTTCCAGAACTCGATTCGGTAATTGCCGTCCCGTAGATCGGAAACCTGCACGCGGGCGTTTTCCTCGACGTCCAATTCTTCCATCGGCTGGAAGATAATTCTTCGATTGAACACCCACAGATCGGCCATAGTGCCATTCTGAAGTGCGATGCAGCGGAGGCCGTTGTTGACCCGCGGGGTCACCTGCTGGAGATTCTTGCCGCGGCGGTCTTCGCCTTTCATGAAGTTGGCCACGGCCTTCATTTCCCCGTAGCGATCCATGTAGTGCAGCCAGGGCCACCACCAGTAACCGGTCGAGCCCGCGTAGGGGATGACCACTTTCGACCAGCCGCCGATGTGAAGCTCGATGTCGAGCTGAGAGGGCCTGTTCTTTTTGACGTCGCCGCCGTATTCGCCGACGAGCGTTGGCTTGTCGTGAGTGCCGGTAAACTCTTGAAAGGTAAACAGCGAAACCCAGATGCTGTCATTCAACGGGCCTCCGAGCTGTTTAAATTTCCAGTTCTGCCAGTAGGTGTTGCTGTGCACGTATTCCACGGACGGCGAATCGAAGACATCAAAGCCGCGGAAAGGATGCGAAAAATGGGTGGATACCAGGTGATTGGGATCCCACTTTTTGAATTCACCGGCGGCAAACTCATGCCAGCGCACCAGCATCGGGCTGGTGCCGGCTTCGGCCTCGCGATAGGCTGTGTGGAAATAATCGTCGGTGAATTCGCACTCGGTCATCAGTATCCATGAGAAAACGTTCGGGCTGTGACCCCAGCGCCCTGCGGTGTAGCGAACGCGCCGGGAATAGAGCTGGCGGGCCGTGTCGGTGGTGAAGAACTCCTTCGGCCGGCGAAGCGGGCCGCGGTCCTCGGGGTTGTTAACGTTGTAAGGATTGCGACGCCACTCCGTATCGATCTTGGTGCTGTACTGACCGTGATTAGTGGTATCGATCTGGAGGTAGATCCCGCTTTTGCGAGCCTGTTCGAGCAGGTAATCGAGCCGCCACGCGCTCTCCATGTTGTACCGGCCGATGCCGTGGAAGCCGGGCCATGCGCGGGTCCATTCCAAACCCATCCACCAGGAGCACTGCCACACGCGGGCCCAGTTGCAGTCGTTCTCCTTCATCTTCTTGAAGTAGTCATCGAAGAGGAACGTGCCCCGATGCCACTCCTGCGTGAAGCGTCCCTTGTAGGCGGCATTGTTACGATTGTCGGTCGGCGAACGGAGGTTGTGGCCAATCGGATAATAGAACTGTCCGGTACTGTGCTCGAAGTGCACCCGATCCTTTGCCACGCGCACGAAGCCTGGAGTCTTTGAACGTACCGCGGTGAATGAGGCTTCGCCCTCTGCCGGCCAGGCGCGGCGGCCGTTGATGGTAATCAGATACTGATAGGTGCCGGGCACGGTCGGTGTGAATCGAACTTTCCAATGCGGCGTGCCTTTCGGGGCAAGAATTTCGAACAATTCTTCGTCACGGTGTTCTCGGCAGAACTGCTTTACCTCGCGCCGCTCATAATCCTGAAAATAAAACGCGGGGACGACTCGAAGGATGCCGGCCGGTCCGATCAACATGGCGCGCATATCAATTTCTTCTGTGTTGAACGGATTCCGAAACTCCCGGTCGAGCAGGAACGACAGCTCGAAACGCTCGAACACCGGTACCTGCTTGCGGTTGACTACTGTCTGCGTGATGCGCGGCTCGCCTTCAGGCCCCATGCCCTGGGTACGCCAGAGCTGGAGGTTATCGATATAGATCGGTTTGCCGTACGCCTCGTGTGCGAAGATGCGGAAACCGATCTGCCGAATGCGCGAGCGGGCCGTATCGGTCCAGGGCTTCGAATGCCGCCAGGGATCTTCCTTTCCCTCTACAGCCGGTGGCGGTGACCAGGCTTTCTCCGCAGAGGTGATGTCAACGATGAGGCGGGTGACGTCGCCCGGAATCAGAAGCGGGTTGAGGAGGTTCTGATACATCCAGAAATCACCGTCCTTCAAAAAGACCATCACCCGCATATCGTGAGGCGCCTCTTCGGGCAGCTTCACATCGAAAACGAGACGGTTGTAGTCGAACCAGTCCTGATCGATATCCGCGACGAACGGGGCTTCGCCTTCGCCCATGAAATTACGTCGGACGGCGAGGGAGTGGCGTCCGCTTGAAGCCCACGCATCGCTGACGGATAGCCTGGTCTCGTTGCCGCCTTCGATGGACCTCTCCTGCCGGAAGCGTTCGATGCCCTGTTGCGTGCGGGGACCATTTCTTTCCCTGAAAGTTCTTGGCCGTTTCTGCCCCTCAAAATCGGCGAGGATGGTCTTCTTTTCGTGCTTCAACGCCTGTGGGTGCAGAGAGAAGAGCCTCTTGCCCGCGGGCATCATGGGCCCGAGCTCACCGCCGGCCCTTGCGTGCCAGGCTTCCGCACCGTTTGCCCCCATATCGGCGGCGAGCACAAAACCGCTCACCGCGGGCATGTGTCCATAACGTGCGATCAGGTAGCGCCAGAGCTGCCGCTGAGCCTGAAGCGCTTCCGCGCTTTTGTAATAAAGGCTGGGTGAAGCGATGGGCCCGCCGTTAATTTTATTGAGCGGGTTATCGGGCCAGCGGTGTTTGCGGCGATTGAAGAACTCCATGTTTCCGTTCAGGCGGAGTGGGATGGCCAGGCCCTTGGCTGCGGCCGCCTTCAATTGCTCGTCGAGCTGCCACCCTTCTTCGAGATTGTAGAGGCCGAGGTCCTTGTACTTTCCCCAGCGGCTCGTCCATTCGAGAACCGGCTGCCAGAGCGGAATCTCGTTAGTGGCCAGGCGTGAACGCTCTTTCCAGTTGCCATCCACGTACTCTGCCTGCATGCCGTACGAAAGGTCGTGGATGGTCTGGAGAGACGGAAAATCCGAAGGCGTTGGAGTAGCTGATGGTTGATGGCTGATGGCTGAAGAGGGCGGTTCGACGGTGAAGCTGTCTTCCCGGTGGAGTGGTTCTTCTTCGCCCTTGCTGCGGGAGAACAGGCGGTAGTAATGCTTGCCTTCCTCCGCCGGCCGGTAGCGGACCTTCCAGTGCGGTCTGCCCGTGGGAATCAACGTTTCATCAATTTCATAATCCTGAGTGAAAAAAGCGTTTACCCGCTGCTTTTTTCCAGAGGGGGCGATGAAGGTTGCAGAGATGTCCGCTTCGGCAGGATCGAAAGGATTGCGGAAGGACTGGTTCAGGCGGAACGCGGCTTCGAACATTTCATTCCGCTTAAGCCGGCCCTGTCCCTTCACCGCAAAGGCCCGGAGTGGCCAATGGGTCGCCGGCAACTCGAGGAAGTCGAGCCGCGTGAGTTGCAGCTTTTCCTCATAAGGCTCGGACGAGAAAACACGGAATTGCAGGTTGCTCACTCGGTAGCGACTGTAGGGGGTCCAGGGACGCTCGTGGCCGACCGGGCTCAGGCCGCCGCCCGGGCGCAGATCGAATAACAGAAAGGTGGTGTCATCCGGACGCAAAAAGGATGGATGCAGCAGTTGATACCACCAGCCGTCTTCATCCTTCAGCGTCATCATGACCCGCATGCCGCCCGGGGCATCAGTTGGCAGAGCAAAGGTAGCGCGAGCGAGGTGATGGCGGCTCCAATCAGGCTTGACGTTTTCACACGTAAAGACTCTCGCGCTTGAAATCTTCTCTGCGTGGTCCTGGCGCTCCGCGACAAGTGAGGAAGGCTGCCGTGGAGCGTCAGCACTGCGGTGTACTTCCTCGAACGGTCCCGGGACAGATCGCAATTTGTGCTTTTTCGAACCTGTCAGAGGATGCCAGGTAATGACGTGGCCGTTCCGGAACGGAGGCAGCCCCGAAAGGCTCAGGGCGACGATCTGGTTCCATTCCCACACACCAGGCTCGGGCATGTCGTTCGCAAGCACAATGCCTTTGACCGCCTTTGACGCGCCGTACCGGGCATTGAGGTAGCGGGCGAGTGAACGGAAGCGGTGGATGGACTGTACGTGACTGAAATACTGGGAAGGGCGCTGCAGCGGGCCCCCGTTCCGCTGGTTGAGCGGGTTATCCTTCCAGCGATATTTGTGGTTGATGTTGCTGCTCATGGTGTGGAACTCCTCATTGCCGATCGCTCGAAGCGGATAGGCCAGACTGGCGCTCTCGGCCTCGGCAATCGCACGGTCGAGGCGATATGCCAGGAGCTGGTTGAGCTTGCCCAGGCCGAGATAGCCTTCACCCCATTCACGGTTCCACTCCAGGTTTGCGAGCCACAGCTTCTGCGGGGCGAGTTGGCCGCTTTCATCGTCCGGCTCAGGCAGAGCGGGCGGTGTCCACTTACCGCCGATGAGCGCGGAGACGGTCTGCGAAAATCGGTCGGGTGTCTCCACCAATAGACTGCGCGCAGAATCGGAAAGCTCTGACCTGCCATCCGCCACGGTTTCCGATGCCTCTACATGAAAGCCGTCCGACAGCAGTTCTGTGGGTTCTTCGCCGTCTTCACTCAGAAAGATCCGATACGCATACCGGCCCGGTTTTGAAGTTGGGATACGAATGCGCCATTCCGGAGCGCCCGTGGGGACAAGTTTGGTCTTGCCTTCAATCTCTCGCTCTTCAAATGCCTGGTAAAAGAATGCCGGTCGTGTCTCGAACCGATCATCGGGCAGCATCACCTTTGCCTCCAGTTTTACCAGCAGTGGTTCGAATGGATTCGAGTAAGCACGCGTCAACTGCATCACGATCTCGGTCGTCTCGCCAAACAGCGCCTGCCGCCTGCGATGAGAGCGAAGCCACGTCCGTCCCGGTTGATTTCCACCGGGCAACTGAATCAGCATGGCCCGCGGCACATTGATGGCTGGTGGCTGGTTGATGGGAATCTCGTCTGGCCGCGGCTCTGGCGAGAAAAGAAGAAGTTCGGGCTTTCTGAGTGCCATGCGGGTGTATGCATTCCACGGGCGTGAATGGCCTGCCGGCTGCAACGGGCAGTGCTGGCCAAGATTGAGATAAAGCCGATTGAAATCGCCCGATCGGAGGAAGCCTGGGAAGATGTGCTGATACCACCATCCGCCGTCGTCCCTCAATTGGATCATCGCCTGCATCCCCTCGGGGGCATCGGCAGGCAGTTTCAAGTCGAAGGCGATACCGTCGAAAACGGACCAGTCACTGAACGCCGGCCCTGAAAATCGGTGGCTCTCCTTTCCCTGCGTCGGCTCAGTTTGTAGTGTCACCTCCCGGGTCGCGCTTCCGCCCCCGGCCTGCGGGTGCAATGATACGAGTGTCGGCCGATGCGCTCCGGTCTTAGGAAGGGCGTCCCAGAAATCTCCGATCCGTCTGTGCCAGTCAGCCGCGCCTACGGGCACGGCGAAATCAAAACCCAGCACCACATGGCTCAATGATGAGTAGTGCCCGTACCGCGCATAGACGTACCTCAGAAGACGTTGCGCCGAATACAGCGTGCTGGTCTCGCTGAAAAACATGGAGGGCGCATTGACAGGTCCGCCGTTGGCCTTGGCATACGGATTCTCATCCCATCGGAGAGCGTAATCCTCGTTGCGGCTGGTGAGGTGAAACTCCTCGGTGGCGAACAACCTCAGCGGAAAAGACTCGCCACGTGCCTCCGCCCGTTGCAGGGCACGTTCGAGTAACCAGGCATTCTCGATGTGATAACGACCGAGCCCCTCAAACCCTTTGCGCGTCGGAGACCATTCCAGGGGCGCGTGCCAGTGCGCAAAAGCAGAATCGACGCTCCGCGGCGATTCTGTAGTGGTATCGACGCTCCGCGGCGATTCTGTAGTGGTATCGACGCTCCGCGGCGATTCTTCTTCTGATCTTGAATCCCCCTTCTTCCAAGGAAGATCAGACATCCGCCACTGACCATTTTCGCGAACGAATGCGGTTGCCGAGTGCCGGTCCAGTTTATTCCTGAGCAGAGCTCGATAGTCAAAAATCGCAGCCGGCTCTGAGGTCTTTTCAGAGACACGTTTTTCAGCAACATTAAAAGAAAACGATTCCGATTGACGGGTGTATCGTCCGGCCAGTTGAATCCTGCACGAATACCCGCCGGGAACGGCCGGACGAAACCCGGCGCGCCAATATCCCGCACCGGTTTGCCGCAACGAGAGGGACATCGCAGGATGGGCTGGCAGCTTCCGAGAGGAGGCAGGGCTGCCAGCCCGTCCTGCGATCGTCCCGGCATCGCAATCGATACTGAAGAACGCGAGCGATTCGAATTCCCTGCCGCCCGGCCCCTTAATCAAGAGCCTGACATCCGCCTCGGCCGGGCTGAACGGATTCCGATATGGCCGATTCATTCGAAATTTTATTTCTCCATAGTCACCGACGGCTATTCCTTCGTGGGGCGGGGTCAGATCGAAAATCTTGAATTCAGCATTCGCGTTGCGCTGACGACGGAGCATCACGTTCCTGATCTCGAATCTCTCAAGCTCCGGATTGGCGGCCGAACATTTGAGCTGAAGGCTGACCGCTCTTGCCAACGCATAATCATCGAGCACGCGCCCGTGTCCTGCGGCCATCCAGTCGGTCTGATCGTATTTAAAGTGCCACTCCATCTTCTGCCATGGGTCGTCGCGCTTCAGCCGTAGCGGCGTGGTCTGGAACCAGAGGCCGGGTCGGACCTCCAGAGAGCCGTAGACCCACACCTTCTGTTTCACCGGCTCCCGGCGACGAATCTCGAATCGGATGCCGGACGCGTCATGCCAATCAGAACGAAGGTCTGCCCTGGCGAAAGATTGGCTCGATGAAGGTTTGCCGCCGTTGGTGAGTCTGAGGGGGATGGTTTCGGGCGCGGCGAGTGCGATCGCTTGCCATGCGAGCACGCAGAAGGCAGGCAGGAGATTGCAGATCTGTGAGAGGGGAGTGCGGGAGCGTGGGCCCGTGGCAGTGTGGCTGCAAAGAAAAAAGGTACTTGGTCTGATGCCGGGCCAAGCTCTCCTGGACCTATCCTCAGTCATCAGAAAGTAATCTCGTGATAGTAAGCAATCGATGATGCTTCGTCGTACCAAAGGCACCGATTTGGGTTCCTGTCTTCGCTGGTGTAGATGCGAAAGCCATTTGAATTTGATGTCTCGAACCACCATGAGAGTTTGGACAAAGGGTACACAATCAAGGCATTGTCCTCTGGACGAATCAAACCGAGCTTCTGCACAACATGCTCTATTTCGTGGTCCCCGGCAGAAAACCTCATGACCAAAGCGTAATCTACAATGTTGTCCTGGTGACTGAAATAAACAGATCTCGTTTGATGTGGTTTAAGGTACGGGAACAGATGGCTG
>Ga0066834_10000352_pt1 | contig 21719 bp, 19 predicted proteins | sample ETNtaG_30_FD_66729 | JGI IMG/M metagenome (GOLD analysis project Ga0066834, IMG submission 66729) | Marine microbial and viral communities from oxygen minimum zone, Eastern Pacific Ocean - ETNP201306PF43B | ecosystem: Environmental > Aquatic > Marine > Oceanic | place: Pacific Ocean: Eastern... | reverse complement strand
CGAAGCAATAACTCGGTGCGAAGGCAAGCGATTCACGCTCCAGCAATTGTTGGCTCAGCACCCGGGTTCCACCAAGACCAAGCCAGCGGGGAAACGACAAAACACCTGCCATCGGCGCGCACCAGCGAAAGAGGTTGTCATGGCGCGCGAAGAACTTCGTCGCAAGTTCAAGATTGTCCCTCACCAACTGTGAATTGCGGTTCAGAATCGTCGCCTCATGACGAAGCACGAGTCTGGCGAGGAAGTCCACCGGTGGTGCGACATAGCAGTTGAACAGTTCGCGCTCTTTACGGATGCGCCACATGACTCCTAGGTCTCTCGAAACGATCCAGCCCAGTCTCAAACCGGGCAGTCCATAGGTTTTTGACAGACCATGCATCGTGACTGCGTGCTCGTAGTGATCGGACAGATTGTTCACACCTTTCGAACTCTCATGCGGTAGCCCGGAGTAGATTTCGTCCGAGATCATCAGGGTCTCACGCTCTCGCAAAATCTCGACGAGGGTGTCTACATAGGATTGATCCGGCATAAAACCTGTTGGATTCTGTGGAAAAGTCACCAGCACCAACCGTGTCTTCGGTTTGACGAGTTCGCGAAGCTCGTCGAGGTCCGGTACCCAATCGTTTTCCGGCCGCGCCTCCCACGGCACTACGTGCGCCCCGCGACTGTGGGGCAACAGCAGATGAGGTGGGTACGAGGGCGTCAGTACCACGACGCGTTCGCCGGGCTTGACCAACGCGAGAAACAGTAACCCCAGAGCGTCATCCGAGCCGCTGGTAACGGCGACACCATCATCGTTGACGCCTTGATAGTGCCCGGTGATTGCGTCGACCAGCGCGGCGGAGCCGTGCCGTCGCGGATAGTCGAGCGAAGTCTCCAGCATGCCGGCGGCGACGCCTTCTTCCAGAGCAAGTAACTGGTCCCGGGTCATCGGCTCACCGGCGGACGCGCTCAGGTTGTATCGCGCGCTCTTCGCGAGCGGTGTCTCAAAGAATTCCTGCAGCAGTTGACGAGGTGTGGACGACATGGCTCGGCGAAATGCCGAGGACGGCAGTGATCGAACGCACGACGGCGAACTACCGTCTTCCTTTGCAGCTACTAGAGCCTTTTGTCTATCGATACTCATGGCAACTCCTTCAATCATGTTTAGGTAAAGTATTTTTTTATACTATATAAACCACGATCAAGCGGCGCGCACCCGTCCGAGGCGGTACGCACGTAGCTTCTTCATGTCAAGCATTGCCTCGGTATCCGTCAGATAAGTGAGTGGATTGGTGTGGGCTGCGCGAATCAGCTCTTCGTTGCTCATTTCAAACTCCGTTTAAGGTTCTGAGTAAGAAACTTTAAAAGGATAGCCGCTCGCAACTAAATAACCTACAAATGGTGTCGCGAGACTACGCTCGATATACATGTCAAATATAGCTGGATCAGAAACGTGATGTATGACGACGCGATAAGGGCCCAGACGGCATGCGGTTACACTGTTAACGGAGAAATCAGGATTCTGGACGTCGAGGGCGCAACAGGAGGTTATCAAATCAATAGAAGCCGATCCCGAAATTTGAAAACACTGGTAGGCTGCGGATAGATCAACCATAAACATGTCATTTTCTTCTAATGGCTGATTAACATCTGAGAATTCTTGAACTGCCGATGTATTGCTATTGGTCATTAGGTATTCATTGGTTCCCCAAGACATAGCTGACCAAGGATCGCCCAAAACAACTCGACCCTGTTCGGGTAAGACACCAAATACCGTCTGTATACAGTCTTCGAGTATAGAATCCCATTGGATTCCCTTGACTAGTAGTTTGCTGGTAAACGGTTGGTGGGTAATTAGTACGTTCGATTCTTCCTCTGCCACCAAGTTTCTTATCGACGTATCCTCTAGGCCGTGTCGCAGTGCTGTAGTCTCATGCATATTGACGGTTACCTTCTGGATCAAAGAAATGAGGTGAAACAACTTCAGCCCCGACTTGCTGGTCCGCTATCGGTGCTGAAGCGACGAGTTGTTCGCCAATCCGATCGTGTCCATTTTCAAGCAACGCCAGTGCTACATCATGGCCAAGAATTGGGCTGTATGCGAGCGACGTGATCCAGCCTTGTGAACGCCCAACTTTAGCTGGATCCTTGTCGGATACGAGATGTGAGCTATAGGGCAGTCGTTCTTTAGAATTTATTGCAAGAATACCTACTAACTGGCGACGGTTTGGTTCTGACATGGCGGGTAGGTCCAATGCCTCTCGGCCGATAAACCATTTCTTGGAACTGACCATACGACCGAGCCCAATATCGTAAGGGTTAGTACGGCCATCGGACTCCCGTCCAATAACCCAATGACCTTTTTCCAAACGCAAAACGCCCATAGACTCAACGCCATACGGAGCAATTTGTTCCGACTTTCCAGCCTCTATTACCGATTGCCACAGAGATTCCCCATAGTCAGCCGGGACATTAATTTCGTAGGAGACTTCCCCTGAAAAACTTATTCGAAAAATGCGAGCTGGAATCCCCGCCACTTTCCCAAGACGAACGCCTAAAAATGGGAAGCTCTCATTAGATACATCTATGTCTTGAACAATGCGTTCTAGAACCTTACGTGCGTTCGGCCCAACGAGTGCTGCTGTAAACCACTGATCAGTGACAGGAACGATGGCCACTTTCAAGGTATTCCATCGAGTTTCAAGCAATTGAGTCATCCACTCGAACACACTATGAGTGTTGGCTGTAGTTGTATTCATCAGGAAATGATCTTTACCAAGTCGACTTGTCACGCCATCGTCATAAACCATTCCATCTTCGCGTAACATTAAGCCATAGCGACCTTTGCCGATTGCCAAACTAGAAAAATTGTTGCTATAGATTCGCTCCAAAAAAGTCATGCTGTCAGGACCAACGATTTCAAATTTCCCAAGAGTTGCAACGTCAGCAAGACCAACATTGTTTCGAACCGATATAACTTCTCGGTTCACTGCCTCTTGAGCACTTTCACCGGGGCGCACATAGCATTCTGCGCGCAACCAAGCACCAGCATTTATCCAAACAGCACCTGCCTCTTCATGAAGTTTGTGAGCTGCGGTACGTCGCATTGGATGCGTAACATGTTCATCTAGTAGGCCAGCGATGGCTGACATCGACGTTGGTACGACTGGAGGTCTGAAGCGTGTTGTTCCTACTTGATGGACAGCCTCACCCCGGGACTTTGCAATTAAATCGATACCATTCACATTACCTAGCTTTCCTTGATCTGTGCCCATGCCCAGAGTTGTATATCGCTTAACATGCTCGATTGAGCGGTAGCCTTCACGTACCGCGAGGCTCATGTCCGCGGCCGTAACATCATTTTGGAAATCTACAAACGCTGAGCTTGCTTGAGAATGACGTAACATCGGAAGTGCAGCGTCTTCACTTGCAAGAGGATCGTTTCCATCTAAAGTGGGTGACCATGAGGGACCTGACTGATACCCTAAGTTGGAAGCTACTAACTGCCCAGTCACATAACCGTTAACTAGACAATTCTGAAGTGACTCATCGCCACCGCATAGGCCAACCGCCTCGAAATCGTTTTCATGTGTGTCTGGTAAGAACACCCCGCGAGATTTCTCCCAGACTGCTTTGCCGCCAGTATGGACTGATAGATTGATTGTCGGAGAAAGCCCGCCACTCATCGCCAGCAAGTCACAGTCCAACCACTCCCGGCGCTGCCCGCTCGTGGACTGAACAAGTACTCTGTTTAGATTCAGTCGACCTTTTGTATTACGCACTGTCGATTGCCACCGTATGGGAATCCCTATTTCTGAGGTTGCCTTTTCCCATGGGCCAAAGCATTCAGTACGGCTATCGACTATGGTGACTATTTCAGCCGAGGTTTTTGAAATGTCTGCGGCAGTTCGGTGTCCAATGGAATTGTTTGTAAAAATGACGATATGCTTGCCGGCGAGTACGCCGTAGCGGTGTAAGTATCCGCTCACGGCAGTTGCGAGCATGATGCCCGGTCGATCGTTGTTGGGAAATACGAGCGGCCGTTCCAGAGCACCGGTAGCCATGATCATGTGCTTCGATCGAATTTTCCAGAAACGATATCGAGGAATTCGTTCTCCGGGAAGATCGGGAGAATCGCGCAGGGTTTCAATCATAGTGATAAAACCGTCTTCATATCTGCCGATAACCGTGGTATTTGGAACTACAGTAACATTTGGCAGTGACTTCAGCTCATCGATCGTTCGCTCCGCCCATTCATAAGCGATTGTTTCGTTGATCGTGTGATTCTCACCAAGAAGGCCTAATCCAAACCATGGATTTTCATCAGCCAAGATGACTCTAGCTCCAGCGCGTCCGGCTGCAAGGGCACTTGCGAGTCCAGCGCCTCCGCCACCGGCAACCAGTACATCGCAATGTGCGTGGGTTTGCGTCGAAAAGTCCGTGTCCGGCGTCTCGGGGACGTTACCTAGTCCGGCCATACGGCGAATCATTCGTTCATAATAATGCCAGGCGCCGGATGGACCCATAAATGTCTTGTAGTAAAAACCAGCTGGTAGTAGTGGAGAAAAATAACTGGTCACTGCACCTAAATCAGTTTCCAAAGACGGCCAGTGGTTTTGCGACTTAGCAGACAGACCCTCATAGATTCGAACCATAGTCGCTCGACTGTTAGGCTCGATCCCGGTTGGCCGTTCGATCGATACAAGAGCATTGGGTTCTTCTGAACCTATACCAATCAGTCCGCGTGGGCGGTGGTATTTGAAACTCCGACCAACCAGCCGAATCTGATTTGCAAGCAGTGCGGCGCCCAGGCTTTCCCCGTCAATGCCGTGCAGCACCTTATCGTTGAATCGAAATTTGACCTTTGGGTTGCCGGCGGTAAGTCCGTAGCCCAGTACTCTCATTGATTCAACAGAACTTGTCATTGTCGACCTACAAGTTTTGTTCGGTCGCTGGTGACACTGATTTAATCTCATGAGTGACGGTGTGTCTCTCAATCTTTAGCCAGCGACGGCAGCCATACCGGTGGAACCAATATTCTTTGTGCCAACCCTTTGGGTTATCCCGAAGAAACATATAGTCAGCAACATCTTGAATATTGTCGTCCTCTTTCGGATTGATAAGAGTTGCATCACCACCAAAGCCAAATTCGTCTTCAGGTCGGGGGCCACAAAATGGACATGAAATGAGTAACATCAGTGCGCCTGTCTGTGCGGGGTATTGCCACTACCCTGTTCACTCAACAATCGACCCGTACGAAATCGCTCAAGGTTAAATTCGGCGTTCAATGGATGTGGTTCATCGTCAACTATAGTGTGAGCAAAACACCAGCCGGCTCCAGGAATAGCCTTAAACCCACCAATACACCAACCACCATCAATGTACAGGTGCTTAATCGGTGTTTTACCGATGATCGGTGACCCATCCATTGTCATATCCATGACGCCGGCCCATGTTCTCATCAATCTTAGGCCTCGTAAGCGCGGAAACATGCTTATAGCACCCGAGACAACCTCCTCAATTTTGGGCCAGGTACCACGCTGAGAATATGAGTTGTAACCATCGATACCCCCACCAATCAGAAGTTCTCCTTTGTCGGTTTGGCTTATATAGCAATGTAATGCTGAAGAGGCTACAGCAGTATGGAGGAATGGTTTTACAGGTTCTGTCACCATGGCCTGAAGCAAGTGGGTTTCTATGGGTAATTTCAATCCCGCCAGACGAGCTACTTCACTCGTATGGCCAGCGACACAAATGCCGATTTTGTCGCACCTAACGTTGCCTTTGGAAGTCCGTACACCAGTGACGACATTCATATCGACATCAATATCGGTAACTTCGCAATTCTCAATAATATTTACGCCTAGTCCACTGGCCGCTCGCGCAAATCCCCAGGCAACTGCATCATGACGCGCAACACCGGCTCGTCTTTGAATCACCGCACCGGTAATTGGGAACCGGGCATCTGAATCATAATTCAGGTCCGGTACCATGACCTTTAGTTGTTCGCGTGTAAGCGTATCGCTATCGATATTGTTCAGACGAAGGGCGTTGTAACGGTTGGTTAAGGCTTCCATATCGTGAAAACTATGACAAAGCTGGACAACACCGCGCTGAGAGAACATCAAGTTAAAATTTAGTTCTTGGGTAAGGTTTTCCCATAACTTCAAGGAGTGTTCGTAAAAGTCAGCATTTGCTTTCAGGAAATAGTTGGATCTAACGACCGTCGTATTTCGTCCCGTATTACCACCGCCGATCCATCCTCGTTCCAAAACAGCGACACGTAGTCCGCGATTAAATTTGGCAAGATAATAGGCGGTAGCTAATCCGTGACCGCCCCCACCAATAATTACGACATCATAATGTGGTTGTAATTGCGGTTTTTTCCATGCTTCAGTCCAGCCTTTATGACTATTTAACGCCTCGCGGGCGATAGATAAAAATGAATAACGCATAGTGAGTGATTCTATTGTTCGGCTAAATATGAGAGTGGTAGGAACTCAATGGGCGTAATTATTCTTGACATAAACCTTGAATAGTGTTTGATTGCCTATGGAGGCTCTAATATATCTGAAATTTGTTTACCAATAAGTAGATACATGTAGCCTCTAATATTTATTAACTAATTACTAAAGGAGGTAAGTGATGATACGAGTAGATCGGTTAGTTAACTACATCCTAGCAGCTCTTGTTGCAATGGGTCTTTTCCTCGGGACGGCTATAACACCTGCAGTTGCCGGTCAAAAGGTTGTGAATTTATGGACCTTGATGACGCAGCCACAGCGAATTGAAGGCATGCAAAAAGTTATCGCCCACTTTGAAAAAGCTCATCCAGATATCAAAGTTGAGTTGAGTTCTGTTGGCTGGGGTGAAGCTCATACCAAAATTATGGCAGCTGTCGCCGCGGGCAATCCCCCGGATATCGGCGTTGAAAGTTACGGTTGGCCGATTACCTATTCCCAAATGGGAATTCTCCAACCTGTGGACGATGTGATTGCAGCTATTGGTGAAGATAATTATTTACCGCAGGATCTCAAGCTGAATTACTACGACGGGCATCACTGGGGTGTGAAACTTTATGGGACGCCCTCCGTCCTCTACTACAGGAAGGACATATTTGAAGCGAAAGGTCTGAAGCCGCCGAAAACCTGGGATGAAATGTTAGCACTCGCCGAAGTGCTTAACGATCCGGCCAATGATTTTTATGGGACAGTAGTTACCGGTGGGTCTGCAGAGTTGACCAACGTCATGGTTTGGGACTTTATGTCTAACAATGGAGCAACGGTTTTTAACGCTAATCGACCTGCTACACCAGACGATGTTGTTTTTAATAGTAAAGAGACAATTGAAACTTTTGAATTTCTCAAAAAGCTTCACAAGTTCTCACCGCCCGGAAGCGAAATGTGGGGTAGTGCAGAGTATTCGCAAATGTTTCATCAAGGGCGTGTCGCAATGGTCGCCGAAATGATGTTTGGTCATGCGAGGATCTTAGCTGACGCACCAGACATGGCCGACAAGATCGGTGTAGCAATATTACCGACTGGGCCGAGTCTTGGTGACAGACAGGGCAGCTTTTTGTACAACACTGTAGGTTTTATGGTATTCAAAGATGCGCCAGAACCAGAGGCGGCGAAAAAGTTCTTGTCATTTTTGATGACCAACGATGATGTATATGTCGAATGGCTGCTTTGTTATCCGTTTGCTATGTGGCCTGTAACCTTTTCTGCTCAAGAGAAATTTTTCAATGCTCCTGCACTCCAGCGGTTCCCGGAACACGTCAAGTTAGGCCTTGATGTGCTCGAAACTGGAAGTGTGACTGCCATGTTCCATGGTGCAACCCCTTATTGGGGTGAAATGGAGGCAAGACATACACTCTCGGCCGTTATGCAGAGGATGTTGATTGATAAATGGCCTGTTGAAAAAGCCGTTGCCGAGGGTGCGAAAAAAATCAAGGAAATTGTAGAAGAGTACACAGAGTAGTTAGTCATAACATTTATCCCGCCCCCATTGTCTGTGGTGGGGGCGGGTTCTACTGTTCTCTGAAGTCAAGCTACTCTGTTTTCTATGGCCGAAAACTAAGGAATTGGGTGCTGAGCCGCCTCGAATTAAGCAGTCTTCATGATCATCGATAGTCTATTAAAGTCTTTTAAGAGTCGAAGCGGGAAACACGGCTGGATTGGTTTTGCCTTGTTTGCCCCAGGACTGGCTTTGATGTGTTTGTTTCTGTTGTACCCAGTTGCTCTTAATATCTACACCAGTTTTTTTTCAAAGCATCTGATCAGACCCAGAAATAATTTCATTGGATTCAAGAATTATTTACGAATATTTAACGATGACAATTTCGTCCTGATTCTCCAGAATGAGATAACTTGGACAGTGTTCTCTGTCATTTTCCAGGTGATTCTGGGACTCGGCGTCGCACTTCTACTGAATCAAAAATTGCGCGGTATCTCAATCGTCAGGGCGTTGGTGATACTCCCTTGGGTTACACCTGTTGTAGTGACAGTGCTTATGTGGAAGTGGGTTTTAAATGAAGTCTACGGTATCCTAAATATTGTCCTTAAATACTTTGGGTTAATCGACACAAGCATATCGTTCTGGTCAAGCCCCGCTATGGCTATGGGGACCGTAATTGGGATCAATGTGTGGTGGGGATTTCCATTTATGACGATTGTATTTCTGGCTGGACTAAAAAGTATCGATCAGAATCTATACGACGCAGCGAAAGTTGATGGTGCCTCACCGTTACAAGAGTTCATACACATTACGCTGCCGGGGCTCAAACATTTTATTGCTGTTGCGGTACTTCTTAGAACAATATGGATCTTTACGTTCTTTGATCTAATTTGGATATCCACAAAGGGAGGCCCCAGCTATCACACGATGATCTTTCCAATAATGACTTATTTGCAAGCATTTCAGAGCTACCAGCTTGGCCGAGCAGCGGCAATATCTGTCTTGCTGATCCTCTGTCTATTACTCTATTTGGTTGTATTTTTTCGCGTATATAAATACGAAGACTAGATTCAGTGGACAGGAAATTTAAACAGCGGCTAGCGATGACATTCAAATATGTCGTTATGATTCTGGTGACGCTGTTAATTATTTCCCCTATTTTGTGGATGATTAGTAGTTCTTTGAAACCTACATCAGATCTATTTGCTATCCCCCCGACGCTTTTGCCTAACCCGGTGTCTTTACATGGTTATGAGATAGCTCTGTCGAGGCCATCATTTGTATCAGCCATAATAAATAGTGTGATTGTGGCGATTGGCAGTACTGTCATTACACTGTTTTTAACGCTACATGGCGCATATGCGTTGGCTAGGGTTCGATTTTTTGGTCGGGCATTTTTTGCGAAATTCATCCTCTGCTTTTATATGTTTCCAGCGATTCTGCTGGTCATTCCGATTTATATGATGATGACATCGATGCACCTAACAAATTCATTGTTTGGCATTATGGTGATTCACACAATTCTCAACATTCCATTTTGTTTATGGCTCTTGCGTGCATTTTTTATAACCATACCTGCAGAGCTTGAGGAAGCTGCAATAATGGATGGTGCCTCGATACTTGGGGCGTTTTATAGAATTATTATTCCTCTTTCTAAGCCAGGAATTGCAGCAGTCAGTCTTTTTTCATTTATAGCATCATGGAGTGAATTTCTATTGGCCTATGTATTGGTTACCAGCAATAGCAAAAAAACGTTGCCGGTCGTACTGGCGGAGGAAATTATTGGGTTTGAAATGCAATGGTCAGGGTTGCTCTCGATGTCGGTGATTGTATTGATACCTATATTCTTCGCCTGTCTGATTTTTAGTAAGTACCTAGTTGAGGGGTTGTCAAGTGGTGCCGTCAAAGGCTGACTATTATGAATGTGAATGATTCAGTTTTTATTGCGAATTATCTTTTGATTCCGGCTACGACTATGTCGAGTAACGATTCAGGCAGAAGTGATCATTGCAGTGAGGCGATACTTAGGGTCCAAAAGGAGGATGGGTTATGGCTGATGTCGAACTGAAGTCGGTATCTAAAAAATTTGGAAATACCGAGGTGCTTCATAGCGTTGATCTTCGGGTTGAGGACGAAGAATTTGTAGTATTTGTAGGACCGTCTGGATGTGGGAAAACGACTCTTTTACGGCTTATCGCTGGTTTAGAGGACGTAACGGAAGGGCAAATCTCCATCGATGGTAATCGGGTTGAGGAACTACGACCTTCGAAGCGAGGATGCGCAATGGTTTTCCAATCGTATGCGCTCTATCCCCATATGACTGTATCTCAAAATATGTCATTCGGCTTGCGCCTAGCGAAAGCCAAAAAGGATTTCATACAGAAACAAGTCACTGAAGCGGCAGATGTCTTACAGATTTCTGAATTACTTGATCGCAAGCCAAAAGAGCTCTCAGGCGGTCAACGACAGCGCGTTGCCATAGGTCGTGCAATTGTTCGACAACCAAAGGTTTTCCTGTTTGACGAACCTTTATCTAACCTTGACGCGAAGTTGCGCGTACAGATGCGTATAGAGTTGTCTAAATTGCATCAAACGCTTAATGCGACGATGATTTATGTTACGCACGACCAAGTTGAGGCGATGACGATGGCTAACAAAATTGTGGTCCTTCGTGATGGGTATGTCGAGCAAATCGGTCGTCCACTGGACCTGTACAATTCCCCGGTAAATCTTTTTGTGGCTACTTTTATAGGCTCACCCGCGATGAATTTGTTGAACGGAAAAATTTCCGGATTTTCAGACAACTCCGTAGAAGTTGAAGTAAACGGTGGGCATAAATTGAGTGTGGCATGTAGCCCCGGGACAAGTGCTGCAACTGGCGCGCCAGTTCAGCTTGGTGTTCGCCCCGAACATTTAGATATGACTGAACACCGAGACACCACTATTTCAGGGAAAGTATTTGCCGTTGAAAGGCTGGGTGGAGAAACTTACGTTTACCTTTCCATGGAAGAAGGAATGGAGATCACCGTACATGCACCAGGAGACATGAAGGTCTCCGAAGGGGACGCGATTTCAGTGGGTGTGGATCCTGAAAAGAGTCATCTCTTTACGGAACAGGGCACGGCATTCGATCGTATTTTCTCCCAATAAGCCTGAAACTTGCGTTCCCACTCTATTAGAGTCTGACATTGATCGGTTTAGACTGGTTTTTGTTAGAGACCTAAATGTTGTAGGCTTTCGTACGTTTCAAATTTGGAAAGATGGCAAAGCAAATTATTCTCGATTGTGATCCTGGGCACGATGATGCAGCGGCCATAATGATGGCGATTGCGTCGCCAGATGAGATTGAGTTATTGGGGATTACAGCTGTCGCAGGAAATGTATCGGTTGATCGAACGGCATTAAACACCCAGAAAATATTGGCACTGTGTAATCGTTCGGATGTTCCTGTTTTTAAGGGCTGCCCTCGACCAACGACGGGCTACCTTATTACCGGTGAGAACGTACATGGTGAAAGCGGTCTTGATACGCATACAGATTTTGAGCTTCCTGAGCCTCTGAGGGATCTTGAGTCGGCACATGCTGTTAACGCAATTATTGATATGGTTCGGGTAGGTGAGCCCAAAACAATAACAATTGTTGCGACTGGTCCTTTGACTAATATTGCGATGGCACTGGTTATGGCGCCAGACATTGCCGAGCGAATTCAGAGAATTGTTTTGATGGGCGGCTCAACGTGGGGTCCCGGCAATAGAACACCGGCTGCAGAATTCAATATTCTTGTTGATCCAAACGCGGCAGATATAGTGTTTTCATGCGGTGCAGATGTAACGATGTTTGGGCTAGATGTGTGTCGGCAGATCGTCATTACCAAAAAGTGGATTGATTCTCTCAGAGCTATCGGCACCCATCCAGCTATTGGCTTGGCTGACCTGATGGGCTTTTTCAATGATTACGACATCCGAACTTACGGCCGACCTGGTGCACCATTGCATGACCCCTGCACGATCGGTTATGTAATTGATCCAACTTTATTCAAAGGGCAAAAGCTAAACGTTCGCGTGGAAACTTTGCCAGGCATTTGTTGTGGAGCAACTGTAGCAGATTGGAACGGGGTTACAGGCGGAGTCGAAAATGTGACTGTTATTACAGAAGGTGATTCAACCCGGTTTTTCGATTTGCTTGCAAGCCGTATAAAACGAATCTAGTTTTGATCAATGACAGATTTCGTTGTAATCAGATATGTCGTTAATTTAGGGCCTAGACGACCTGAAACCTCAGATCGGCGGACAATAGTCACTATTAACTCACTAATTAGTTGTTTCTGCGCTAGTTAATGGAGCGTCATGAGAAAGATCGAACCGCTACTATCACCATCTAAATTCGTAGGGATTGATGGTGTAACTCATCTTTGTAGCGGTGGTGAATCTCCCTGGTTGAAATGCCAGGAGGAGGTCTATGAGTTGTTCGCCCGCAATAAGAGTTTATCTTATCAGGGCCGTGACACTTTGCTAGACCATGTTGAAAGCTGTCGGAAAAAGATGGGGCGGCTCTGGAGTGTTGGCTCCGAGCGCGTCAGTTTTATGGCCTCTGCCGCCGAAGGTATGAACTGGCTTGCCCGAGGACTCGACTGGCGAAAGGGCGACAATATTGTCACCACCAATCTTGAATTCCCATCTGTAGCTTATGCTTGGAAGAACCTGGCCGAACTGGGTGTTGAAATTCGGTCGGTTCCTCATCGCAACTGGCAGGTTTCTGAAACAGAACTGCTGGAAGTAGCAGATCAAAGAACACGCATACTTGCTGTCAGTCAGGTCAGTTTCTACAGCGGGCAGAATCTTGACATTGAAGCACTCGCGGCTGGTTTGAAGGGTAGCGAGACATTGCTCGCAGTCGATGCTACGCATGCGTCGGGTGCCATTACGGTTCCGGCCCACGTAACCGACCTGTGCGTAAGCTCCTGTTATAAATGGCTTCTGGCCACCCATGGCACTGCACCCTGTTATCTGAGTGAAAGGGCAGAATCTGTCGCCCAAACCACGACATTTGGTTGGCGTAATCTTGACGCGCACGGTAATGGCTCTGCCGAGCGGAAACTATCGGTAGCCGAACACCCGATGCCGGAAAAGCTTGAGGCTGGAAATCCCGCGATGGCTACGATCATGTTTCTCGAGCGATCCCTAGATCTTCTGCTTGAAGTTGGTATCGAACGGATTGAATCTCATGTGCGAGATTTGTCTGAAATTATTTCGACAGGTCTAGAACAGCTGGGAATTCAGGTTATATCCCCACGGGTGCGTTCGGGTCGGTCTGGTAATACTTGTTTTCTGGATACTCACGCTGAAGCGACCCGCAAGTCACTGGAAGCGTATGGAGTGCTGATTTGGGGTGAGCTTGGTAGGGTCAGGATATCCGGACATCTCTATAACAGTAGCGACGACGTGGAACGTCTTCTTGATTCGCTAAACACAGTGCTCCGAGCAGATGGAACAGGCGTTACTGACTGTAGAAAGCCCTATAAACACAGGAAAAATATGGTGGGCGCGACTGGGATTGAACCAGCGACCCCTGCCGTGTGAAGGCAGTGCTCTCCTCACCAACAGTCCTAAAACCCTTTAAATAACAGGCTCCGACTCCACGCAAACGGACCTGAAGGGACTGGAGAAGACTGGAATGGACTCAGTTTCATCTCACCCCCCGACCCCCTTTTCATAGAACAACGAATTCGAATATCTCACCCACGCAGCGGTGGGAGTTTTAGGGGGTTACTAGTAACCCATGTTCAAATATCTTCCAAGGTGTAGAGCCACCAGCGCCGCATTTTTTGACTGGCAGAGCGGGACTGGCGATCAAAGTAGATTATTGCGATCTGGTGATCGTCAGTCCGAATCTTATACCAGTGTTTGCGTACGTAGCGCTCCCTTGAACCATGTCGGCAAGGGCCCGATTCCTTCCAGTGGTCTAGCACGTCGGTCAGGACCATCTTCTGGTTGCGCCAGGTAAAACCGCCAGGCAGTCCGGGTTCGCCCCGGGCCATGACGCTGGCATCGAATGAACCGGGCTGTGGTTTCAATGGTTCACTGATGAATTGTGGACCAGTGGTTGTCATCTTGAGCCTCCAACTATATTCTACTAATCCAGCGTCCCCACCAAACTCGTTGCCAAAGCTGGCCGTAGGAAAAACATAACAGATTAGGAATCTGAATTAAAGTGTACCCCGTCAGCGCCAGTTGGACAGTTTTTTGACGTACGTTCATCAGTGCCGGCCGCCGATTTCACGCGCCGTTTCGAACATCGCCATCACGTTATCCAAAGGCGTCCCAGTCTGAATATCGTGGGACGGGGCGAACAGATAACCGCCACCGGGCGAAAGGTCTTCGATAACTCGCCGGGTCTCCTGCCTCACCTCGTCCACGGTTCCGGATCGAAGCACCTGTTGCACATCGATACCGCCCCAGAAACAGAGGTCTCTGCCAAATTCCTGTTTCAGTTTTCTGGTATCCATGCCGCTGGCGCTGGTCTGTATTGGGTTCAGGATATCGACCCCACAATCGATAATCTGCGGCACCATCTCGAATACTGCTCCGCAGGAATGCAACGCGACCTTGGCCCCGCCGTCGCGGATCGCATCGAAGATCATGCTTTCGTAGGGTCGGATGAAGGTGTCGAAATGCTCCTTCGAAATCATGATGTTGTTTTGTGTACCAACGTCGCAGGTAACGCAGACGTATTGGACGTAAGGGCTGGTCTCTCGCAGGATGTTTCGGGTAATAGCCGACATAACCTCACCCGCTCGCCTGGCCAGCACGTGATAAAACTCGGGGTTACGATAGATATCACGCATGGTTTGCTGGATACCGCGCAGCACCCACATCGTCTCCCAGGCGCCCTTGACGGTGGTTCCGACGATATATCCCCGCTCATGGTAACCCCGGGCCTTATCCCGCAATCCCCGGTAACGGCTTGCATTGTCCGGGTCGGGCCAGTCGTAGTGATCGATAGCAGCGATATCGGCCTTGGGGAATGGGTGTTCGACGAGATCGAAATAAAAGCCGTCTCTGGGCATACGATAGGTGGCTCCCCACTCGTCCACCAAACTCTCGCCGGTTTCGTCCCGCGTAATCTCGAGCTGCCATGTGTCCGGCGGCGCGGCCGTAACGTATCGAGTGTCGATGCCGAATTTTTCCAAAATTTCTTCATCGACCAGGGCGATATTGCCCTTCAGATCCTGTGAATGCGCTTCGAGTTCGGGAAATCCGGCACGCTTCAGGAAATCGGCATAGAGCGAAACGGAGAATGTCGAGACCCGCCCACCCAGATCCATGGCGAGCATGTCCGGCTCCTTGTGCTCGAAGGTGGCCTCCACTCGATCTCGCGGTATCATGTTTGCTCTCCCTCAATGTCTGACCAGCCCCCACTGAGTGGTCCAGTTTGAATGTTAGTTCATGGCCGGCATTTGGTCTATTGGGATGATGGTTTCCGGGGCTGGCGGGCGGTAGCCCAAAGCACTGTGTGGTCTGACGGTGTTGTAGTGTCTCCGCCAGTGTTCAGATGACAGAACGTTATGCTCATCTGGCACCGGATGAGTGTTAGCTCTGTGTGATTGGAAACTGACTGCTTATATGACCTTTCCTCATAGTCTGGTGATTATCAGCGCCCTCCTTATATTGTGGGGAGGGTATGCCTATTTTCGTGACACCCTAGTAGGCAGAACCAAGCCCAACCGGGTTTCGTGGTTTCTCTGGGCCTTAGCTCCTCTAGTCAGCTTCGGTGCAGCTTTTTCAGTAGACGCAGATATCTGGGCTTCAGTCAGGGTATTGGTTGGTGGTGTGGCGTCCGGAGTGATATTTCTAGACTCCTTTTTCAACAGAGAAAGCTATTGGAAACTCACCTGGTTTGACTGGTTTTGCGGGGGGCTGTCGTTGACAGCATTGTTGTTCTGGCAGCTCGCAAGCTCTCCACTCATCGCAGTTTTGCTTGCGACTGCGGCGAATACTTTTGCTTCAATTCCTACATTCATAAAGGCATGGAATTTTCCAGAAACCGAGACCCGATTGATTTTTGTCAATCGTTTCTTGAGTACCGTTTTAATCATCCCAGCGATTCCAGTCTGGAACATTGCTAATTCGGCGTTCCAGATTGGTTTAATGTTAACAACAGGAGTTATGTTGGTAGCTGTTTACCGAAAAGATTTAGGTATCAAGAAAACCATTCCGGTCACACACCACCTCTTTGAATAACGGAACGAATTCGAATTGTTCGGTCGAACTAGCTGCAGAATTCATTAGTCGGGCTGAAAAACGATCCGGCCTGTTACATTGCCTGCCGCGAGGTCGGTCATCGCTTCGTTAATTGTGGATAATGATCGTCGATCGATCGGCATTTGTTTAAGTTTTCCTGACCGAACAAGGTCGATTATTTGGCGAAGTTGTGGGCTGTTGCCAACATGGCTACCGCGTACGGTCATAGCTCGTTGTGGCAACCAAACAATAGGCATTGTGAAATCCCCCCCGGCCTGTCCTACGATCAAATAACGGCCAGCTTTTGCCAAGACGTTGATTGCCAATTGCGCTGTGGATTCTCCACCAAAGGTATCAACTACACCGTACAACATTCCACTAGTTATATTGCGAAGCCCATCTGCTGCAGCACCGCGCTGACTGTTTAGAACCTGTGTTGCACCCATCTCCTTTGCCGCCGCGAGTTTTTGATCATCAATGTCGACGACAACAATGTTCTGAAATCCAAGAGCCGATGCGATTGCAACTGCGTTGAGACCAAGCCCGCCTGCCCCGAGTATCGCTAACCATTGACCTGGACGTAGCTCGCCAAGCTTAATAAGAGCGTTATAGACGGTAATCCCTGAACAGGCATGGGGAACCATTTCCGCTGGATCAAGTCCATCTATGTCTACCAAAAACTGATCCGTATCGAGAAGTACATGAGTTGCGAAACCCCCATCTTTTTTCAAACCAACTATCTGCATATTGGCACAATCACTTTCGCGCAACTCCTCACAAGCCAAGCAACTGCCACAACCAATCCAGGGGAACACTAGAACAGACTGGCCGATATGCACGTTATTTGCTTTTTCTCCTTTGGCGATCACTTCTCCAGCAATTTCATGACCAAATGTCATGGGTAACTTGGCCCCACGGTCGGCAAATCTAAGCTTACCTCGCTCACCAAGATCCATATAACCTTTCTTGATATGCAAATCTGAGTGACATAGCCCCGCTGCTGTTACCTTGACTAATACCTGTGTGCCAGAAGGTTCAGAGATATTTTTGGTGCATTTTTTGAAGGGTTGGCCCCAATCTATCAAGTCATAACTTGTGCATTCAATCTTTTTTTCCTCTTCGAAATTTGGCATCGCGTAGTTATCCCGATCGAATTCTTTGTCTTTGTCGAGCTTTTACGTTCTGAGTCGCACTTTCTGTTCCATCATGGAAAGAACCTGCTAAGTTATCCAAAGGAATATCTGGGTTGCCGTAGTTACAGTCGTAATATCGATGGTGTAACTGGTGATGAAACATTCCCAGCGCGACCAACTTCCTGCCTCGAACAAGTAGTGCCTCAACGCCGGTATGCGTACCGACCGGGCCAAGCGCCAGCCAGGAAACGTGAAACACAATATGAAACGGGTGTGAAGGCAGAAACAGATGTACTAATACTGGGCTGAAAAAAATAATGTGTTCTACCGGGTGCATGGACAAACCGGACCAAGGGCCAACACTGACATTGCGGTGGTGCAGAGAATGAACTGACCTATAGAGTGGTTTCCAGTGCAGCATGCGATGAGTTACATAGAAATGTGACCCATCGATAAATGGTATTAGCACAAAAAACAGCATGAACCAGACTGGCCCATCCTGCCATGCATAGGCAGGGAGGTAACTGTTAGCTAAACCCCAGAGCAAACCTGACTGGTAGGCGGTCCAAATAATAACCCCGCTGCCTAAGGTCCAGAATACATTATCCAACACCTGACTTTTAAAGGTAAATCTGGCGTGCCTTATAGTTGGTGGCTTGTCAAAGGCGAGCTCTGTCCCCTGTGCTAAAAATCCATAGAAGTACAAATGTAAACTACCCGCGACGCTGGCGATCAGTAGAATATTGATTCCATAGATTTGCAGTATCCATAGATAGCCACCTATGGCTATCGCGTTCATCGAGGGGTGTACTGTTAACCAAAGGCATAGGATGATCAGCAGTGCGATACCGCGGGTATAGAGTCCAAACCACGACTTCGCAATGGACGTTAAACCCTTAGTAAAGTTAGGAGGCCAATTAAACAGCGCAGAGGTTTCAATTGGCAGATCTGGATGATGGTTCCAGACCGAATCCCCAACAAGGTTTTTGCTTGATTGAATCGAATCAGTTTCCGTAATCATGAGAACCGTCTTTGAACTCCTACATGTTCTTGGGTTACCGATAGACAACCGCTGGTAACCAATTAACCATCGCAGGCCATAAAAATACAATGATGACAGCCAGCATCTGTAAGATTACAAAAGGAATAATGCCGCGATAGATGTGCCCCATCTGGATCTCTGGCGGACAAACACCTTTTATGTAAAAAAGTGCGTATCCCACAGGCGGCGTAAGGTAGGAGGTTTGCAAAGTTACCGCGACAAGGATCGTAAACCAAACCAATACCGGTTGGTCCACTACACCGTAGCCATTGATATCAAGATCCATACCAGCGACCGCCGGCGCGATCAAAGGTAAAATGATAAAGGTGATCTCAATCCAGTCGAGAAAAAATCCAAGCAAAAAGACTACAAAGAGAATCACAAGAATGACGCCAAAAGGACCAAACGGCAGGCTGTCCAATGCCCCTTCGATAATCTCGTCGCCGCCTAGCGCTCTTACGACAAATGCGAACACGGTTGCACCAACGATAATAGCGAAGATATAACCCATAGTATTGAAAGTGCCATAAAGCGCTTCTCGCAACCCTTTTAAATCCAGGCGGCGGTAAACCGCGGCGAGAATCAAAGCGCTGAGCGCACCTACGCCAGCCGCCTCTGTCACGGTAGCGATTCCAGCAATGATTGACCCAAGCACGAGCACCATAAGCAGCAGAATCGGTGCCGCATCGAGCAGTACGCGCCGAACCATTCCCCAGCCAAGAGGACGCTGATTACGTGCGATCGGCGCTGCAGTCGGTCGCAGAAAGGCATAAATTAGGACATAAAGCGCGTACAAGCTGGCCAATAATAACCCTGGGAACACAGCACCCATGAACAGATCGCCAGCAGGAAGCCCAATTTGATCTGCCATAAAGACCAGCATGATGCTCGGCGGGATAATGATTCCCAGACAACCCGAAGCGGCAACGGTGCCGACAGCTAGTTCGCGGGAGTATCCCTGCTTCATCATGGCCGGTAGAGCTAGTACGCCGAGAAGAACGACTGACGCACCGATGATACCCGTGCTTGCTGCTAACAGTGCTCCGATCACCACTACCGTAATGGCCATACCACCCCGGACTTTCCCGAACAACTCCTGCGTGGTTGCAAGAAGCCGCTCGGCAATGCCGGATTTTTCCAACATATAGCCCATAAAAATAAACATGGTCCCCGCGATTAGTATCCAGTTCGTCATCAGTGAATAGATACGTTTAATCGTCAAACCCAAAAAGTCGAAATCGAGTCCGGTGGCAGTACCGAGAAATGTATCTGAAAAAATCGCTATTGCGGTATATAGAACTGAAACACCGAATAGCGTGTAGGCAACATGGAAACCGGCAAGTAATAAGCCGGCAAAGACGATAAACATCGACACTAGAAGAATGGTTTCGATTACCATCAAACGCTCGTCTTCTTCAAATCCGAGATCTTCCGTGCAAGATCGACAGATCGAGTGATCGTGGCAATACCAAAAAGCGTAAAACCAATAAGTAGGAAGGATTTAATAATCCAGCGGTCTGAAAGCCCGCCAGGATCGATTGAGCCTTCGTTCTGTTTCCAGGCCCAGGTGACGAATTCCCATGAGTAAAATAAGGTGAGCACAACGAAGGGTAAAACAAGCAGGAGATGACCCCATAAATCGATTCGTTTTTGATTTAGCTCGGAAACTCGGTTAAACAAGATGTCATTTCGCACATGAGTCTGCTCAACTGTGACGTAAGAAAATCCAAGCAGCCAAGAAGCAGCGTAGATGTGCCATTGCAACTCGTCGAAGGCAAGGCTGGATATTCCCAGAACATAGCGCAAGACGATCGAGCCACAAACAAGGGCGACCAATGCCAAACAAAACCAACTTGCCAGTCGGCCGATCGAACGGATTACTTGCTCGATTCGACCTGTGATTGAACGGTCACCCATTCTTACTCCTCATCCGGAGTGTGGCACGCCTCTCCCACAAGGCTGCTGGTGCCACTCTCCTTGGAGGCACCAGCAGGCCTGCGTGAGACCCTAAGTAGAGAAGGGACAGGCTTTTATTAATCGAATGCCGATTGCCGATTCAACATACCGATGTTCTCCCAGTATTTGTATTCGGCCATAAAGGCAGAAAGGTCATCATAAACCGCCTTTAGGTTCGGGTGAGCCGCAGCCATTTCAACAATAACTTCGTCGAACGCTGACCGCAGTGCGCTTAGCACATTGTCGTTCATCTTTACAATTTCGACACCTTTTGCTTCCAGCTCTCGAATAGCCGCTGCCTGGGTTGCGTTTGCAGCAGTCATAGACCAAAGATTCGTTGCTTTTACCGACGCTTCTATTTGAGCTCGCTGTGTGTCACTGATCTCGTTCCAGAGATCCTTATTGATGACTAACTCTGCATTTGTCGTTGGTTGATGCCAGCTAGGCATATGGTAAAACTTGGCCACTTTATATAGGCCGGCGCGCAAGTCGTTGGCTGGCAGACCCATTTCTGCAGCATCTATCACGCCCTTCTCGAGACCAGGAAAGATTTCACTAAATGGAACCAAAGTTGGTACCGCGCCCATCTTTTTTACCGTAGGTCCCGCGAGACCACCGATACGGATCTTTATGCCTTGCCAATCTTCAGCCTTTTCGATTTTTTTGGTAAACCACCCTGCGCCTTCAGCTGCCCAAATACCTAAAGGGAAGACCTTAAGGTTATAACCCGCGTCGTCATACATCTTTTGGTAAAGCTTTAGACCGTTACCCTGATACATCCAGGCGAGAAAGGCAGTTGGATCAGGAGAGAATGGGAATGTACAAAAGGGAATAGACTCCTTTAAGGACCCACCAAGATATGCCGAGCAAGTGTAGCCGGCTTGGACTTGCCCATCAGATACTGCTTTGTGGATTTCAAAAGCTGGAATTAACTCGCCAGGGTTGAACAATTTGACATTCAACTTGCCGCCCGAAACATCCTTGAGAAGGTCACGAAAATAAGTTGCTGAGCTACCATTGATCGGCAGGTCGATATTAAATGCGGTTGGGGTTTTTAGGGTGAACTTCTTGTCATCGGCGTGAGTTGTGGCGATACCAGCGAACGAAAACATGCTAATAACAAACGCTATGACTACACTCTTTTGAAATCGTGTCGTCACTGGTTGGCTAGGTAATGGGTTCAACCGGTATCTAGTTTTGAATTGCATTTTTAGATTCCTCCATAGGATGATTTATGGTGCTAAGGTAGCCTATTTTCCGGTCAGCCTCTGAGGTCAACTTCCTTTAGCCTACCCAGAGATTTCACTGTAATCGAACTCGCCTGTTAAGGCCAATACCCTGTTTCGGTCACATTCTGGGCACAGTGCCCGTTGAGTGTAGATGAAACAGGCGTTAACAACTGTAGAAAGG
>Ga0066834_10000350_pt1 | contig 21765 bp, 18 predicted proteins | sample ETNtaG_30_FD_66729 | JGI IMG/M metagenome (GOLD analysis project Ga0066834, IMG submission 66729) | Marine microbial and viral communities from oxygen minimum zone, Eastern Pacific Ocean - ETNP201306PF43B | ecosystem: Environmental > Aquatic > Marine > Oceanic | place: Pacific Ocean: Eastern... | reverse complement strand
ATTTCATGCATCAGATTTGGGTCGTCGTACATCATTACGGCGATATTTTCAAATCCCATCCAGTCTCGTAGCCAGCCGAAAAGGCTTCCAAATCCAATTCCGACAGGGGTTTCCCAATTCGGATTGTTGAATCGATCTTTGATTGCCTGCCAATCATCGCGGTTTTCAGGATAGCGAGTTTTAAGACTAATTTCGAGCCGCGGTTTAAACAGCTCCTCCCATTCCCTCCGACCTTTGAGTGGATAATCGAGATAGTGAGGAATTGTATCTTCTCCACTTTTGAAGATTTGCTTGGTCACACCAGTTCCATCACGGACGATCTGGTAGTCAGCTGTTTCTTCTAGAATCTGGTGTTGAAAACCAGGAGTTAAACCAAGACCTGAGGGTATCCCATTTCGTGGAGCAAAACCGAAATAGGGGTCGCAGTTTCCATTATTGTTAATTTCTTTCGGCAGACCTTGACTGTGCCAAATGGTAAAGGTGTTGTCCCAGTAACCAAACTCTTCATCTGGTACATGGTCAATGGACTGGAAGTGCATTGTGCGAACCCAACGTTCACGAGGCGTCATAGGAGTCTCCTAATTCAAAGATCATTGCTTCTATGAATTGCGCTTGGAAGTCTGGTGTTTCAGCAATTTGTAAGTGCTGGGTTTCACCGGCGACAGTTTGTCCACGTCGTCGCTGATCTTGAGATATCAGAGCTAGTTTGGCGCCAGCGATTGCCGCATTCCCAATAATCTTGATTCGGTTATGAGGAAGATCGGGGATAAGTCCAAGCCGTATGGCATTAGCCTTGTTGAGGTAGCTTCCAAATCCTCCTGCAATTAGCAACTGATCGAGATTTTCGACAGCGATCCCAACTTCTTTGATCAAAACATCTATCCCTGAGCGGATTGCGGCTTTTGCCAACTGAAGTTCACGCATATCTCTTTGTGTGAAAACGATTGGTTGTCCACTAGTAGAATCGGTAACGCGATATTCAATCTCACCATTATGATCGATAACTCGTTCCCTAAGTCCTTTGGGAAGGTCATCCGGCAATTCAGATTTGGGTAACATCCGACCAGTAAAGTCGACAATTCCAGTTCGCAGAAGTTCGGATCCGATGTCAACGATTCCTGAACCACAAATCCCGATTGATTCACCTCCACCAATCGTTTTGGTTTGACAATCGTCGTTTAGGCTCACACGTTCGATTGCACCGTCACCAGCATACATACCACAATTAATCTTTGCTCCCTCAAAAGCTGGGCCTGCTGGTGTGGAACAAGCAAAGAGATTGCCTCCTCGACGCAGAACAATTTCACAATTTGTACCAATGTCAATCAACATTCGAGTTCGGGAATCAATTTGATCTAACTCAGTGGCTAGAATAGCGGCTATCGTATCCGAACCAACGTACCCGCCAATATTCGGCAAGAAATGAACATTGGCCTTCGGATGGGTTTTGAGGCCAATATCTATTGCAGACACATTGATTGCATTGCTGAAAACTGGTGTATAAGGTAAGGATCCAAGTGATTCTGGTGAAACCCCAAGCATCAAATGTGACATTGTTGTGTTGCCAGCAATGGTGGCTTCATAAATTTGGTAAGGATCCACCTCGGCCGTTTCTGCTACTTCAATCAAAATCTGATTCACGCTCTCTTTCACCAATTCCTGCAGAATATTTAGACCGTGACCTTTTTCCATACTGAATTTTATTCGAGCAATTACATCATGGCCATGTTGTGCCTGTCGATTCACCGTGGAGGAAACAGCGAGATCTTTCCCCGTTGACAGGTCAACTAGAGTACCGACGATAGTCGTTGTTCCAATGTCAAGTGCTAGACCATAGGCAATATCAGAAGTGTCTCCTAATTCAAGATCGAGTATCCGCTCCTGACAAGTGATTGCTGTTAGTCCCCGATTTGATTTTCTTAGCATAATCGGAAGTTTCTTCAGGATTTCACACTCTGCCTTTAGATCTGCACGGAGATCAAGCGTTTGTATAAGAAGATCTATTTCCGAGATCGATCCTTGGAGGGTCTGATTCGACAATTTGGCAAACCGTTTGACAATTGCTGGGGCAAATGTAACTTTTCGTGAGGTGCCACCGGCTAGAATCCGCATTTCACTCGCTCGCGAGGTCAGTGGCACCTCAATAGCAAGGTCAGACTCAATTTTGGTTTGACATGCCAACCAAAAATCGGCTTGACCTTCACTAGCAATGACACGACATTTTTGGCATGTTCCTTCTCCTCCACACGGCGAAGTTAGCATAACGCCAACCTTTGCTAATTCAGTCATTAAATTAGCCTGTGGTGCGACCTCAATCTCGAGATTGTCAGGGGAAACCATTAATTTCACTGGATCGCCTTGTTTTATCATATCCAATCGCTGATATTTATCACTCCGTAATTGCTCGACATCTCGCAACAAGTCTTTTCAATCTTACGCCGCAGAGAGTCCAAGCAGCTGCTTGGCGACATCTACCCCACTTGCCGCATCACGTGCATAGCCATCAGCCCCAATCTCGTCTGCATATCCTTGCGTGATTGGGGCACCCCCGATCATAACTTTGACTTGCTCACGCAACCCTGCTTCCTTAATTTCATCAATCACCGTTTTCATCGTTGGCATTGTTGTGGTCAACAACGCAGACATTGCAATGACTTGCGCACCATCATCAATCGCTGAAATAAATTGGTCTACTGTAACATCAATTCCAAGGTCGATGATTTCAAAGCCAGCACCTTCCAACATCATCATAACTAGATTTTTTCCGATATCGTGCAGATCTCCTTTAACGGTACCGATTGCAACTGTTCCAACTGGTTCAATTCCTGATTCTGCCAGGAGTGGACGAATTAATTCCATTCCTGATTTCATTGCTCGAGCCGCAATAAGAACCTCGGGAATGTGAAACTCGTTGTTCTTAAACTTTTCACCAACGACATTCATTCCAGCAATTAGCCCTTCATTTAGGATTTTGCCAACAGGGATATTCTCAGCCAAGCTGTTTTCGACCAATTGCTTAACCTTTGGGGCTTGTCCTCGGATAACATTTTCTGCAACTTGAGTTAAATCTGCCATTAATAAAACCTCCAATACAATTTATCTCCAAAATTTAGTCAATTAACAACCAAAAGCTCCGGCTGATTCTCGACTTTGGAATTGGTATTTGTCGATGAGCTAGCCAGGTTACGCTGCCAACTAGCAGTTGAACCAGTGATCGTAGCGATTATGCTATTATCTGCCATGATTATCTGCCATGAAGATTTTTTACTAAAGATTCCTGAATGCTGAATTAAGCAAATGGCATGCCATGTCACTTAAGCCTCAAATATTCATATGAAACAATAATTCAAGCAAGTTAGGAAAGTGAGGCAGGTCTAGTCAGCATTAAGGGCCTTCAAGTCTGAGAATAACAACGCAGTTACCCTTCTTATTGCTGATATTTTTGACAGTTTGTCATTCTATGATAGGATTTCGCCGTGCAACTTTGACAATGTGTCAGGAAACCTAGTTATTGCTGTGGCAATGGGACGGGTTTACAGTTATACAAGATCTATGTGAATAGGACAAGTTGCAGTGATATCAGCCACATTCCCAAATTAATTCAAGCATTTTTATTAAGGAACTAATGTTGGTATGAATATTGATAGCTTGTAAAATAATCAATTCCATCGGCAAAGGAGAGCCACAAATCAGATTCGCTTAGGAGATGAAAATCCTAAATTGATCTCAAACAAAGAAACAATGTTTAGATCCCTACTACTTTATCTGTTCGACAACAATGAATCTATATATTTGAAGAGTAAAAAGAACTAATAGCATCACGACCCCAAAGAAATTATTGGGGAAGTATATCTATTAAAAAAAGAGGTCTAGCAATGTAACCGAGCTAAGATATAAAATGTTATGTGGGGAGTGTCAGCTCGAAATTGTTCACCTGGAAAGCGAAGGTTTTGACTTGGTGCTCTGAAAATAAACACAACGTGTTTATACCACCAAATCAGATGGATACATGCAATCCGTGTATTCACAAACGTTATTGATGACTAAATATATGAATAATTGGAAATTATGATAAAAACACATTCATTTCATATTCCTGTAATGGGAATTGCGTTTACTATCGATACTCCATCCAAGGTTTCTCAATACGGCATTGATTCTGTAATGTCTATACAAGATGACACTCTTCTTGAAAAGTTAAGAAAGATGTACTGTGATAAATTTGAAATTCCTTATAATGAGATTACAAAAAAAACCGAAGATTTCAGAGCAAAAAGGATTACATCCTATCTGAATTTAATAAACAACTTAGCAAAAAAGAAATTTGAAGAATTAAAAAGTGCTAGTATTGAGAAAGGTAATGAGATAAAAGAATATTTCGACATGTTGCCTGATAGTTCAACAATAAAACAAAAACTCAAGAGTTTAACAGCAGAATGTTCCGATTTAGATGAAGTTGGAACATTGATAAGAGACAACTTATCGATGGGTAGTATCGATGTAAATATTATGACCAAGGTTGATAAGGAGAACCATATTAAGAATGAAAAATTACCTGTAGAACACAATGATGCTCACGCTGCGCTTAGGGGGTATGCGAATAGCGATTTAACATCCTCCATAATCCTATCAGCAGGGATGAACCCAAGATTGTACGGCTACTTGGAGCAATTTGAAGATTTCTATCCTGACAAAAATGGCGCAATAAAAAAGAAAATTGCTTTGAAAGTCAGCGATTACAGATCTGCTTGTATTCAAGGTAAGTTTCTAGCTAAAAAAGGCCTGTGGGTTTCAGAATATAGAATTGAATCAGGACTTAATTGTGGCGGACATGCCTTTGCAACAGATGGATACCTCCTAGGCCCCATATTAGCTAAATTCAGGGATGAACGAGAAGAATTATTTCATGGAAATTATGAAATTTTTGTTAGAGCGCTTTCCAATAAAAAGCGTTCAATACCTAACACCAAATTACCATTAAAAATTACCGCTCAAGGTGGTGTTGGTACGGCTGAAGAGCATCAATTTTTAATTGATCATTATCAAGTTGATTCAGTAGGATGGGGTACTCCTTTTCTTTTAGTACCTGAGGCAACGACAGTTGATGATCCTACTTTAAAAAAAATAATTGAAGCTAAAGAAGATAATTTATATTTAAGTAATATTTCTCCTTTCGGTATTCCTTTCAATAGTCTTAAAGATAATACTAAAGATCTTGAAAAATTTTCTTTGATTGCGGAAGGAACACCTGGCAGTCCCTGCCCCAAGGGATATCTCGCTTTCAATAAAGAGTTTTCCGAAAATGGCCTCTGTACAGCCTCACGCCAATATCAACGCCTGAAGCTAAAAGAGCTAGACAGGGAAGCGGCATCTACTGATGAATACCAAAACAAATTTGGAAAAATTGTTGAAAAAGCATGTCTTTGCGTGGGGCTAGGTGCAACTGCGTTGCTAGTGAATAATTTAGATACGAAAGTCGAAGGTAGTGGAGTCTCTATTTGTCCAGGACCAAATATGGCGTATTTCTCAAAAATAATGAGCTTAAAAGAAATCACCGATCATATTTACGGCAAATCCAATGTGATCACAAGAACCGATCGTCCAAATATGTTTATAAAAGAACTAAAAATTTACATTGATTTCCTAAAAAACAAAATAGAGGAAACGAGAGTTTCTGTAACAGATAAGAAAGAAAAACATCTGTTAGCTTTTGTAAAGAACCTAAATGAAGGAATCAATTATTATTATAGGTTATTTGCTGATTTAAAAGATATATTTGAAGATACAAAATCCAGCATTCTAAGTGACTTAAATGCTAGCAAGAAAACTTTACATCTTTTTAAATCAGAAATAGAAAATCTGTCGATAACAGAAAAATAAACACCATTAAAACGAGCGTTCATTCAAATCTTTGAAAGTTGAAATTAGGTGGCTCTTTTAAAATGTCACTAATTCCTCACACCAAAGAAATAACAACTATGAGGCAGAAAAAAGTAGAAGATAAGGTCAGAAGTAGATCTTATTGGTCGCTATGCTGATCGGCTATTTTCTTGTCAACACAAACTAATCAATTTCGCTAATACTTAAAGATCAAGTACAAAAGTAAAGTGAGTGGATTCAGCACTATTCCAGAAGCAGTCGATGCGATCCAAAACGGTGAGATTATTATCGTGGTGGATGATCCTGATCGTGAAAACGAAGGGGATCTGGTCATGGCAGCTGAAAAGGTTACGTCAGAAGCTATAAATTTCATGTTAAAGTATGGTAGGGGGATGATTTGCCTGCCTGCAACGACAGCTCGGTTGTCAGAACTAAATTTACCATTAATGGTTGATCAAAATAACGAAACCATGCGCACTGCCTTTTCGGTTACGATTGACGTTAAAGGCGTTAAAACAGGCATCTCGGCCTATGAACGTGCTATGACGATAAGAAGATTCATTGAACCAGATGCTACCGCGACTGACTTCATGCGACCCGGCCATATATTTCCGCTTCAATCAACCGAAGGTGGAGTTCTCAGACGTGCTGGCCATACAGAGGCCGCTGTTGATCTCGCACACCTTGCTGGCTTATATCCCGCTGGTGTTATCTGTGAAATTTTAAGTGATGATGGCACAATGGCACGCACTCCCGAACTTCTTGATTTTGCTTCTCTGCATAACCTTAAAATTGTTAATATTACTGATTTAATCGCGTACCAACACCAAAAGGAATCACTAGTTAAGCTTGTTGCTGAAGCTAATCTGCCAACTCGAAATGGTGAGTTCAGACTTTACACCTACGAAAGCATAAACAACACAAGAACGCATGTTGCGTTAGTTAAAGGTGAAATTCTTTCAAGCGAACCAATTTTAGTTCGAGTTCACTCACAATGCCTGACAGGTGATATTTTTGGGTCGTTAGGCTGTGGTTGCGGCCAACAATTAGAATACGCAATGAAAGCGATTGAAGAAGCAGGCAGCGGTATCATACTTTACGTGCGTCAGGAAGATCGTGGGATGGAACTAGGCAATAAGGTATGCGCCTGCCAACTCCAGGATAGAGAGGAACTTGGCACAGTCGAAGCTAACAAAAAACTTAGATTCTCACCGGATCTCAGAGACTATGGAGTAGGGGCTCAAATTTTATTTGACCTCGGCGTTAGCAAGATGCGTCTAATGACAAATAATCCATGTAAGATTAGCGGCCTTGATGAGTATAACCTCGAAGTTGTCGAACGTGTGCCAATTGAGGTTCCTTAACATGACTCATTTTAAACCATTTAGTACTGACAATTACTGCTTGATGAAATCCAAACAGGTAATTGCATATCTCCTTCTCATCATATTTTCAATCTACTTCCTCTGCCCTGTGCTCTGTTCGGCACTTAGGATAGAGAATGACATCATCTCTGTTTCTAAAAATGTTTCAATCAACAAACTCGATTTGCTCGCATCATCCTTTAAGGCAAATTCGCAGCAATTAGGTTGCTGTCAAGCGAAGGACAAGAAGTTTTCCTCCCAAAACAATCAGCATGAGGAGAATGATAATAACTGCTGCTGTACGAATCTACTGGAACTGCTCGCTCAAAGTGACTCCCAGTTTTTTAATTGTAGGACTCAAGAAACCTTTTCATCGATTGTTTGTCTACCTTCATCCATTGCTATTCCTTCGATTTCCACCTCCTCACTTCTCTCCTTTCAACCCTGTCAAAATTCCCACTTTCATTCGCCCTACCATCAGATTTCCATTCGTGCACCACCTTTTTCACAAGTCTAATACCTCTAATTCCTAACTTTTCCCTCGCTTAATCCAAGTCGTAACCCTTATTTAGACATCTGGCAATGTATTTGTAATCGTTGAGGAATGCAATAGTGGATAGTAAAGTATATCGACTTTCAGTACTTCTCGTGTTTAACCTAATTCTGGTATGGTCATCCAGTATTTGTGCGGCCTTTCTCAGGGGAGAATTCTATCTTGAAAACGGTGTCTCTACCCAATATGGTCGTCTTGGTCGAAACTCGATTGGTGTGGAAGGATACAGCAAATTATCGAAAGAGACTGGGGACTGGGCGACAGTTGCCCTTCAATTCAGGTTGGTACACTATCGAAACATAATGATGGATAACCGAACAGTCATGCGTAGAGAGTGGGAGCCAGAATTTCATACAACCTATATCAACTTAAAGGGTTTTTTTGGCCAACTCAATCTAAAGATGGGACATATCGAGATCCCTTTTGGACTGGAATCCGTTATTAACACTCACAGTGTTCTTGCTCCGAGTGGTGCGATGATCAACTTGGCTACAATGCAGGATTGGGGATTTTCACTCAATGGTCAACTTCGCTGGTTTGACTATGAAGTTGCACTGACCTCTGGCGCGGGAATGAAGGCGAACTTCAATCCGTTTAGCTATGACAACGGTATGTATTTGCTGTCCGCTAGAGTGCAACCCGTTCTATCCGGAGATAAGCAAGTTGGAATCTCAGGATTCTTTGGAGAAATGACGCCGACTGGAAACCACATGGTGCGGATGTCTCCGCAAGATCAGGGTTCTGATATGGATCTGCGAGTTGAGCGTCGGATTGGAGTTGACTTGCGATCACCGATATTCTTACTCAATACTGCTTTCGATTGGCGATTCGAGTTCGCCCTCGGCCAAAGGAATGGGGCATCCGTCATCAGCATTGATGGTGCCATCGAACGGGAATTCCTCTCAAGTTGGCATGGGCTGGTCGGAGGACGGCTATGGCGTCATGGTGATAGCCTGCCAGATGTGTGGGGAATTTTATCCTTAGGCAAACAAATCTCTCCAAACCTTTCGTGGGAAATTATGTTTTCACCTGATTTCTCCGAAACTCGTAGTGCCAACGGTGTATCAGTACTTTCACTTATTTATTTGACGCATTAAAGGAGGTTAACGATGTTACTGCATATTGATAAACGAGTTGCCATACTCACAACAATATTGCTGACATTGGTATCTGTAAGCTATGCCGTTACCATCTGTACGCTAAAAGATCCTGACCGTGATGTTCGTCGATTCTTTCCTAAATCTTCGAATTACAAGACCAAAACAATCTTAATTGAAACGGCTGGTGGGGACGTCCTTATCCAACAAATCGAAGTTCGACTGGGTGATAAGCTCGATCCGGTTTACGAAGGTAAGGATATTGAACATACAACTTACATGGTGTTGCAAGATAGAAAACCAATCGGCTACGTATCTGGGATTAATCAAAAAGGCGAGTTTGGCAACCTGCAGATCTTCATGGCCACGGATATGATGGGAAAAATTCTGAAACTTAAGTATCAGCGGATTGTTTCCCGTCATGCAAAGTTACTCAGAAACAAGGCCTTTACAGAAAATTTCGAAGGGCTTACACTTGCCGACTTTTATCGAAATACATCTGCATTTCAGAAGTTGCTCCCCCCCTCGCCAGAAAGCACTAAGGATTTCAAGGCAACCTTACGAGGCGTAAAAAAGAATCTGATTTATCTGGATCTTTTTATCTTGAATCGTAAATATGATGCTATCTACCAAAAAATAAGCACAAAAAAAGGAGATCGCAAACCATGAGCGTTCGTTTGTGTCCTATTGTTAATATTGTCCTTTTCTTTTCACTTGTTGTCATTGGATGTCAACAAAAGGAAAAAAGCTATGGTCAACCCATCACAGCAACTGAGAAAACAAGCATTCAAGAAATTGTTAAGAGCCCAACACAGTACCATGGTAGGGTTGTTCTCATCGAAGGGAAAATTGGCGCAGTATGTCAGGATATGGGCTGCTGGTTTCAGGTTGCTGATGGCACGAATCAAATTAAAGTCGATTTGCAAATGGGTCGACTTTATGTCATTCCGAAGAATGCCAGTGAAAAGCTAGCAGTTGTCGAGGGCCGAGTACAATACGACGGCAGCAGACCGGTTCACCTAGTCGGAACTGGCACCACAATTCGATAAAAAATAATACAGAAGGAAAACAAGATGCGATTCCTGAAATTGGCGTATAAAAACATGTTTCGACGGAAAATCCGTTCGACGTTAACAATTGGTGGCATGACGGTTGCCGTTGCCGTGTTGACTAGTCTTTTAGGTTTTAACCGTGGTTATCAGCAGGCACTTGAGGGTGATCTAGACAAACTTGGTTATCAATTGCTGGTAACAGCCAAAGGCTGCCCTTATGAGGCGGCGACGATGATGCTTTCTGGGGGAGCAGATCTAAAGTACATGGATGGAGAAGTAGCGAAGAAAATCTCTCGTGATCCGCGAATTGAACACAGTTTACCACAACTTATTCATGCGGTCTACGATCCAGATCGTGGGGAAGTTGGTGGAACGATTCTTTACCTTGGTGTTAGTGATGATTACTTAGTGTTGAAGCCGTGGATGACATTTTATGAAGGAAGCTGGTTCTCTACTCCTCAAGTGATGGAGGTAGTCATGGGGTACGAAGTCGCCGAACTTGAACAACGTCACGTTGGCGATCAGATTTTTATACCAGACACCGATATGATTCTAACAGTCGTTGGAATCTTTGAACGTAGCGGTACTCAGGATGATGGAATGATCTTTATGCAGATGGACACGTTACATAAAGTTTATCCTCACCTTGACGGCAAGCTAACTGGACTTGGACTCAAAGTACAGGATTTTAGTCAATTGCCCCAAATTGAGGCAGATCTGTATCAGATTCCCAATGTGCAGGTAATCAGCATGGCGCAGGTCAAGAGCACGATTATGGGATTGATGAAGAGTGCGAAAATTCTGGTGATGTCTGTTGCCACCATTGCTCTATCGGTTGCTGCAATTGGTGTCATCAATACCATTTCGATGTCCGTTTTTGAGAGGACGCAGGAAATCGGTATCCTCAAGGCAATAGGAGCATCAAAACTTGATATCTTTCGACTTATCTGGAGTGAAACATTGCTAATTTGTGGTCTGGGTGGTGTTTTTGGAGGACTAACTGCTTTTATTGGAGGCCGTGGGGTGGAATTTTTTATTCGACGCGCCTTGGCCTACACCCCGAAAGGCCACATCGTTGTAATCTCTTGGGATTTATTGATTGGCAGCATTGTAGGAGCTACTATGCTTGGCGTCATCGCAGGAATCTATCCGGCGATTCGGGCTGCCTCGATGCAACCGATTGAAGCTATCCATAGAGGGGAATAGGAGCGTCCAAACATGATTTATGCTAAATCTTTAACGAAAACATATCACCTGCCTTCAGAAAATATTCATGCCCTTAAAAGCATTGCACTCTCTGTGAAAACAGGGGAATTCGCTGCAATTATGGGGCCCTCTGGTGCGGGGAAAACCACGCTTCTTAACTTGTTAGGGGGTTTAGATATCCCCACCTGTGGCACCCTTCGTCTTGCTAATCAAAACTGGAACAAACGAGAATCAGCACGAGTCAAAATGCGTCGACAGTTGGTTGGGTTTGTTTTTCAGGAATTTCTTTTGTTACCGCAGTTGACCGCCTTGGAGAATGTAATGCTACCTTACACTTTTACCAAACAGTCAGATCGTCAACATGCGGAGGAACTATTAGCCCAAGTTGGATTAACAGAACGAATTTATCACCGGCCGTCGGAACTCAGTGGTGGAGAGATGCAACGTGTGGCAATTGCCCGCGCGTTAGCAAATCGCCCCCAAATCCTCCTGGCTGACGAACCAACTGGGAATCTTGACATCCACAATAGCCAGTTGGTTTTCGATATGTTTCGTACACTCAGTCGCACACAAGGTTTAACAATTGTAGTTGCCACTCACAACTTTAAGCTCGCACAATTTGCAGATTGGATTTCTTATTTGAAAGATGGGAGGATTGTGTCTGGAACGAGAGAGCGTGGAGCTCAGGGATGAACTATGAATATTGTCGAAGCAACTGGGTTAAAAAAATACTACCGACGTGGGGTTGAAACCGTACGTGCGCTTGATGGTGTTAATCTTTGCCTTATGCCTGGTGAATTAGTCGCGATGGTCGGACCATCTGGCTCAGGTAAAACAACCTTGATGAACTTGATCTCTTGTCTTGATACACCAACAGCTGGTCAATTAAAGGTTGCAGATTGTGATGTCACCCAAGCTGTTGAGCATGAGCTCGTTTCGGTTCGACGGGATTTCATCGGTTTCATCTTTCAGCAGTTCCACCTTATTCCCACCCTCACGGCGACTGAAAACGCCGAATTACCAACCTTATTCTCACGGAAAAAATTTCAGCGAAAAGATACCATACGATTGCTAGAACGGGTTGGTCTAGAAGGATGCGAACATCTCTTTCCTTATCATCTAAGTGCTGGGGATAAACAACGGGTCGCAATTGCACGTGCACTGGTAAACGATCCTAAGCTCCTTATTGCGGATGAACCCACTGGAAAATTAGAAACGGCAGTTAGAGATTCACTTCTCAGTTTATTCCGCAATTTAGCAAATGGTGGATTGTCGATTTTTATTGCCACGCATGATCTCGAGCTAGCAGTTGCTTGTGATCGAATTCTTTATTTGCAGGATGGGGTGCTGGTTTCAGCGGAAGAATCTTCACTGTTTATGGAGACAGTCAGTGCGAGATATTGTTAGTCCAATCCATTGGTTCATCTTGCCCATAGTTTTCTCTAAATCCAGTTAGGGCTCGGTACCCCTGTTTCGGGATGTGTTTATCGTCGCATCCCGGGGTCGCACAAGAAGAATCTACAATTCGACGGGAAGCGCTCAGCCACGCCGGGGCCGCCAAAACTACGAGCGGACGGCGCACCACACTACAGACAACCACCTCCACCTGCAACGGGCCAGCCCGATGTGGGACCACCACAACGCTCAACATTACTGGATGCCGTCGTCGATCCGCCAACGCTTCACCCCAACCCAGCGGAACCTGACACGCTGGATGAGCTATACCCTATCGGACCACGATGTGCCAAGAGCTGAAAAATCGAATGACTGAAGAATCTCGGAAACTTAGTATGATCTTACTACAGTTCATTCGAGACTTCAATGGCATCTCGCGAGCTTCAACCAACGGAGGTATTTACAGGCCGAATAGTGATGAAAAATGGGTTGTTGAATGGAAGCTGGATACCGGCAACGCATCGGCACATAACAATCACGTTACTGTCGATGGTCACTTGATTGCAGTCGGAGAGCGTGGAGACCTGTTAATCAACAAGGGCTGACATGGTTAGAGAGTATTGAAGCGTATCCAGATTCCTGCCACAGGCAGTGGTATTCACCTAGACAATTACCGCCTTGACTACACAACTGAGTCGGCTTCTAATGGTTAGGATCCGACTCTTGTTCAGGCTAGATGATATCAAAAAGGCGAAAGTGACCAGCTAAAGTCACCGCAGTTACAACAAGCTGAAATCAATCAAGACCGGGAAATTCCCGTCAAAGAGGGGATAGTCTGGATTCGCCTATTAGCCACCGATATTATTGGAAATACTGATAGCCGGATCATCCAAGTTGAGGTGTCTACTGCTGTTGTCACCCGAAAAGGCGGTGCTATTGCTCAGACCAGCAAGCAGAACCCTACTTCCTACCCAATACATTGGCTCAGGATGAAATTGTGACCAGCAATGTCTTAACCGGAGTCGAGGTAGAACCGCCAGTACGCTACATTAGCCTGGTCTATGACTTTGCTCCAGCTACACTCAGATTAAATAGCATCAAGCCAGCCACCTTAACCAATCTCTTATGAACCATCGCATTCTAATGGGAAATTGGTCTAACCCGAAAGAAGTAATTGGTCAGATTTGCACTGCCTCAGTTTCAGATAAGACGGTATAGCGAAAAAAGAATGGAATCTGATCAGTTTGGAAGAGGGGGAATGAGGAGACATTATTCAACAGTGGAGTACGTTTCTACCTTCAGAAAAAGTATACCATTTCCCCAAACGATAATCATACAATTTACATTGTTTAAAAATCCCCCAAATAGTACTCCACCTAAACCTATACTCAAACATCTGATCACTATATTGTTTTTTCAAATCTTCATAGGCATGTTTTAAATGATAAAATGGAATCCTCACATCAACGTGATGAGGCACATGCACCATAATATTATGTGTAAATATTTCGCCTAACTTTGAACAGCGAACCATAGTGCTGCAATGTAAATTGCCTATAACATGATTCCACTCTGAACGCTCATTAAAAAATGGAATCTCTGGATGAGTATGATGTAAATAAACAAACAATGCTATTACATAGTTAAAAACAATAAACGGCAGAATAACTGCAGAAATAACACCCATAACTCCACCAGCAGAAAAATAAGCCAAGCCAGAGAAGGCAATGAAAAATGATAACGAAAGAAGTTTATTATTTCTATAATAGGCCCGTTTCTTAGGATCCTTACCAGGATTATAACGAATCATATTATTAAACCAAATATCAACTAAATAATGTGCAGCACAAGTAAACGGCCAACGTTTTATACGATAGAATAAGCGCTGATGCCATTTTTGGGCATAATATTCCTGAGGAGTTAGGGGAATCCAAACGTAGTCCATTCCCCTAATAGATGTAAAGCCATGATGTACTCGGTTGTGACCGAAGCTCCACATACGATACATATTTAAAGATGGAAGCATGAAAATAGTTCCAAGCCACTCTGAAAGACGCTTACTTTTAAATAAAACACCATGTGCGGCATCATGAGCCCAAACAAACATCATTGAAACAGCAAGTCCCCCTAGCATTCCCCCAAGCAATTTCAGCCAAAGACTATTTGCAGTAAAAACTAACCACATTGTTAATAAATAAAGGCAAAAATCGAAAGTATACCAAAATATCGCTTTCCATAACGAGCGTTCATAGCAACGTTTGTCAATTGCACCGCGAATATCGATTAACTTCAGCTGTTTCGTTTTATTTAAGTTACATCTAGTTTTCATAAACATCCATTCTTTAGTGTAATTCCGATCCCAAGTTTTATTTAAGTTAACCTCTATTATACTTAAATAGAACAGTTTTTTCGAGTATTGATTTCATCAATTATCAGCATTAAAGGAGACTGCACGAATATAAGTGATTTTTTCAACGTTCTTCTTTACCTGCTGATTAAAAACGATAATATAAATTTTAAACTGAATGATAGATCTCTGCAGGACCAAATGTCTCCAGAAAATAGGGATGCAGAAACTTACGCACTTCCTAGCAGAGGTTACATTTTTGCGGGTACCCATCACGCAGTTGATAGCCGTATTCTTTGGCCAGATCGAGATAGGCACAAGGGTCGCGTTGACATACTATATTCACCAACTCGTTGTCGGTATGAAATCCACTCGCCATCCATTCAATCAGCGGCTTTTCGTGGGCATTATTGACAACGATGCCAACAGGTTTGGATATTGCAGAAAAAACTTCTCTGTGACAGGTTTAATCTTACTACTCCATGCGAATCGTCTTCATATATAAGTATGTCGCGTTTTTAATTGTGCTGGCATTTAACATGATGATCACTTTTACGTCCTACTCCATTCATTTCCTGCAATTTGAACTTAATAAGGTCTTGAAACGCTAAGCTCTCTCGAATGATGTCAAAACCACTATCCATTCGAGCCTTCATAACTGTGTTTTTATCTAAGTTCGCTGCCATCTGCAGGGATTCTACAGATAGAGTTTCATTATTTTCCAGAGCATATGTTAAGGCCAATCCATAATATGGCTGGCTGCATTCTGGATCAATCTCAACTGCTATTTGAAATTCACTAATAGCTACAGATAAGGCACTTTGACTAACATAAATGAGCCCCAGATTGTGATGTGCTTGCGCATATTCTGGATTAATCTCGATTGCTATTTGGTATTCGCTAATAGCCGTATCTAAATCACCTTGGCTAGCGTAAATGACTCCCAGATTGTAATGTGCTTGCACATCTTTTGGGTTAATCTTAATTGCTATTTGGTATTCACTAATAGCTGTATTTAAATCACCTTGACTATGATAAATAAGTCCCAGATTGTGATGTGCACCTGCATCTTGTGGATTGTTTTTAATTACTTGCTGAAATTCACCGATAGCCGCTTTTAAATCGCTTTGCTTACGATAAGCAACTCCTAGACAGTAATGTGCTAATACATATTCTGGGTTAATCTCGATTGCTATTTGGTATTCGCTAATAGCCGTATCTAAATCACCTTGACTGTGATAAATAAGTCCTAGATTGTGATGTGCGTCAGCGTTTTTGGGATCAGCCTCGATTGCCTTTTTATACTCAACTGCTGCAGCCTCCAGATCACCTTGACTGTGATAAATAAGTCCTAGATTGTGATGTGCATCGGCACCTTTCGAATTCATTATTGGAATACTATAGGTTATATCTTGGTTGGTAAAGGCATCAACTACAGCAATTGCGTTTTTAAGAGGCGTCCCTGGTTGCATAGATTTCGCAGGTGCGAGAATGTAGCCACCACCAATACTCATTTCTTGAGTCAGATGCTGGACCTCGTCTCGAATTTCCTGTGGCGTGGCGAACTGGATGGTACTCTGGCTACCAAGGCCACCCCAGAATGTAATCTTGTTCCCATACTTCTTTTTGAGCTGGTAGGGATTCATCCCGGTTGCCTCCGGTTGCACACTTTCGAGCACGTCGAGTCCGATTTCAATAACATCGGGCATGATACTGGCGATGCTGCCACAGCAGTGGGAGATGACGATCTTTTCTTGTGCATGCACCGCATCGTAGATTGTCGACCAACGTGGTTTGAAGAATTCGCGCCATCGTTCTGGTCCAAGGATAACGCCGCGCTGATCTCCCCAGTCGTCTCCGAACATAATTGCGTCGGCGGAAATGTCAGCACACTGCTCCACCATTGAAAGGCGCAACTCAGTCAATCGATCAAGGAGCTCAGAATAGAAATCTGGCTCAACTATAGCGTCCATCATGGCGTTCTCGAAACCGCGGATGCCCCAAATCTGCTCGAATAATCCCCATCCGATGTTGATAATGCTGAAGGATTCTGGATGAGCCTCTATTGCTTTTTCAGCGTTCTCCTTGAGCATTGGATTAACGAACTGATCGGGCGTTGGGAAAGAATATCCTTCAAAGGAAGGGGACTTCAAACCCGGTGTTTCCATATGCCAAGGACGCTGATCCAATCGCCAGAGTGTGCCAAAAATATCGCGTGCATGGGTTTCATTAATCGATTCGCGATTGAGTACATCAATACCTCCAACGTTTCTGATATATGGAACGAACATCGTATTCCAAAACTGCCTACCATAGTGCTGCTGTAATTGTTCGCTTAATGCCACGTCGTCGCAACCAAATGTATATGGCACCGGATGCGTCTCTTCATGGTTAATTTGTGCCAGTACAATTTCTCGAGGTGTCATTGGATTTTCTCCTATTCATTAGATGGAGGATATGACTGCGTGAACGTGTCCCGCGTAGGTTTCAGTAATTGTGCTAGTGCTGACTACGAAACAGAGCTTACTGTTTGCCCAGTTATACGCAAGAAGTACACCAAAAATATAATAGGAAAGGAAATCGAACGGAAGTTCTTGGCAACGAATCTACTGGATGGTTTGAGTAGCACCACAATGTGGCAGGGTTATCTACAACTGGAAAAGGAACGGGTGGTGCGGATCCGGACGCTAGAAAAAGACGGATCCAAAAGGACGTACTTACAGGGAATAGGTGATGCCAGCGGAATGAACTGAGATGAATTCGAGACTGAAATCCCTGTCGTGGATGCTGACCACATGTTCACTCTTTGCAACCAGCCGATTATAAAAAAGACGCGCTACAGGCATGGCTTCAAAGACCTGACATGGAAAATTGATGAGTTTCATGGTGTCAATGAAGGTCTTATTGTAGCAAAATGGAATTAGAGAGCGAAGACCAGCAGCTCGAAAAGCTGAACTTTACCAGTGTTGCTGGTCAGGTAAAATACCACAACATGATGCTACTGAAAAAGCCATATACCATATGGTAATCTGTTCGTGAAGAAATTAGAAGATATTGAAGTTCAGCAAGCCATATTAATCAGGATCCCATCTCTTGGCGTCGGATGATTTCATCTTGGGCGGGCTTTGACATGTCCACAAAAGCAGCACTGTAACCGGTGATTCGAACCATCAGGTCGCGATGGTATTCCGGGTGAATTTGGGCGTCGCGAAGTTCCTCTGTATCGGCGAGTGACAGTTGAACCTGCAATCCACCCATCTCAAAATAGGCTCGAAGGAGTGAAGACAGTCTCGTCAATCCCTCTTCTCCGGCTACGAGTTTCGGTTGCATTCGTACGTTGAGCGCACCGGAGTTGATACGGTTAAGCGGTAGCTTAGAAACCGATTTTAGCATTGCAGTAATCCCATTCTTGCAAGAACCTGGATATGGCGAAGTGTTTTCACTGGTGGGCTGTCCGGCCTGTCGACCATCAGGGGTCGCGCTAATTTCCGCACCGATGTGGAGATGTCGCATGTCCGTTTCAAGACATCGAAAAACGCAAACTTCGTCTGTTGAACCCAGGCGACTAGCATTGTCGATCTCTTGAGTAATTGTGTCGAGTACTCGTATGGCATGTGCATCCGCCCGGTCGTCGTCCTGCCCGAATTTCGGCGCATTTAGACAGAGTTGGCGCAGCACTTTCTCATCCGCAAAATCGTTGCACAGGGCATCTTTGAGCGTGCCTAATGAAACTTTCTTCGACCTGAAAACAAGCTCGTCAAGAACTGCAAAGCAATCGGCCGCACTCGCTATTGAGGAAATAGCACAAATGATGTTGGGATACTTCACACTACCAAGTGTCCAGGAACGCGCCTGAGTAATTGGGCCATCAAGGAAGCAGTCATCAACCCGCAAGGTGCCCGATGCGCCATGGTTCCATTTTTGGCGGCGATCTCGCAATCGATTGCAGACTTCCTCTATTTCCTTCCTGAAGGATTCTGCAAAGCGAACATACACGTCATCGATGCTTGAAGTTTCACTCTCAGCCCCAACTGAGAAATCACTATTAGTATTGAACAACGCATCAAGGAAATAGGCAGGTAACAACGCTTGGTGTCCTTCAACTTGGCGTTGTATTCCGGGTATGTCTGGCCAATTACAGCCGTGCATGGTATATGTTACGGCATCCTCTTCATCAATGCCACAGTGAATCATTGCCGGAATAATGTTCTCATCATTGTAGACCATGAAGCTAGAGTTGGCACGCATCTTATCACATGCGATCCTCCAAATTCTTTCTGGTAGGTCAGACGTGTAACGCAGTACAACAAAAGGGTTCTCGAATCGTGGAACGATCCGTTCTAGAAATATCTCCGTTAGCTCATTGGCAACTTCTGAACCATCCTGTCTTCGCCCGCCAAGTACGACATACTGTGGTGCGTCATAAGTCAGATTTCGCAACCAACCTGTGTCCGTTTCCGATCTGCCGCTCATCTGGTGTTCACCACGACCGAGAACAAGATTATTCTTGCAGTAAAAATCCTCAATCAGATCTCCAGCTTCTTCCTGGTTGAGGTGTCCTCCTGCCAGGTCTTTGCGGTAAAGATCCAGCAGAAGTTCATCCATTCGCCCGAAGGTCAGTGTAGGATTCATGGAAAGCATCGTACAATAGACATGTCCCACTAGCCAGAGAAGTTGCATCCCTTCGGCAAAAGTTTTCGGCGGATATTCCGCAATGTTAGCGCAATTAGTCGCCGCTTGAAAAAGCTCTGACTCTTGGGCAACTGCTGCGTAGCGCCGAGCGTAGTTGCGAAACGCCTGATAAATGCGGATTGCACCTCGCAGGAAATCGAGATGTGCTCCGCTCTCTCCATTGGCAACTCGCCTGTCAAGCTCTTGTTGAGCAAGAGCTTCAAGACCGGGCAAGCCGAAGTGTACAAGTTTATCCCAGGCGAAACATTCATGTCCACCATCAGTCATCCAAGAAGGTATAGACCTCCCATTCCAAGCTTCGATGACTTGTTGGAAGAATTCTTCCTGTTTCTCGTTAGGCACTTCTTCGAGAATCCGTCCCAGAATGAGATCGTCCTGAGATACTGGAACTGCGATATTATCGAGCAAATAATAGAGTCCCTCGCCCAATTGAAGCGGTTGATCCAGTTCTTTGACATGGTTATCAGCTTTCCATGTCACTTTGAGACGTTCAAGAGTCGTGCTATGAACATCTTTGTAGCGTAATTCCGAAATAGCTTCTTCAATACGTAGATAAGACGCATTGGTTTTTAATGTTGCTTGGGTTGAACCAATAACTCCATAGTATTCCCTTTCTGCTTGAGAAATTGCCATCTGTGTTCCTCTCGTGAATTGAAGTTGATATTTGACTGTGAACCTGTTAGCGAATCGACCTGATAGTAAATTAGTAGATTTTTTTGTCAAGAAAACATCTCACTCAATGTGCGATATTTTGGTAACGCGCGTCGTTTTGGTGAACAAATTAAATATAATGGTAACGGTACGGAAGTTGAATCGTCATGGCTCCTATTTCCTCAGTTCGTTGATATTATCTATGACCTTGTGGATGGCTTCCATATACCGTTTCATCATGTCTAAATCATTAGGCGAAGTTAAATCGTGCTGGAGAAAGTTAAATTCTTGTTTCGTCACTTGTTCTGTCACAGGAAGTGAGCCAATTTCGTACTTTGGTGTCATTCCGTGAGGACATTGAAATGGGCATCCTTTTCCATAAAGGTCTAGCTCCTGGTAGATAGTACGATGATGTAAAGGACCAACATGGCAGGGAGTGCCATCAGATTCAAAGACGTAGTTTGCACCATCTATATAAGTCCACGTCGTTACCCCTTCCGCATTTAGAGCCGCCACAAATTTATCTCTGGGTACACCAAAATGATTCTCATCGTATAGACACGTATACATGTGGTAGACGTGTCTAACTTCAGGTTTAACATACGGAGGCGTAATCCCTGGTATCTTGCTTAACTCAGAAGTAAGGAAGTTTGCATTTTCTATCCTCGCATCTGTGTTCTCATCCATTGTCTTTAGGTTCTCATACGCCAGCGTTAGAGCATGCCCATCTGGCCGATGATTATCCCCGTAACCACCTGTTGCAACATACTTCCGTAACTCAGGTGTCGTTACTATTTGTGAGAGCATCGATGGATGTTGCCCTGCTAAAGCGGCACGTTCATAGAATTCTTGGCTATTGGTCGTTAGGACACCTCCACTGCTAGAAGACAGTGGTTTTCCAGCGAAGCTGAAAGTAGTAATATGAGCTACACTACCAACCATTTCACCGTTGATTTGGGCGCCTGTTGCCTGAGCGGCATCTTCAACCAGCACTAAATTGTTTTTTTCCGCAATCTGCTTTAACTCAACAACAGGGGCGGGATGTCCATAAATGTCAACAGGAAGTATTACTTTCGTCCGTTCTGTAATCTTTCTTTTAACGTCTTTGGGATCCATGGTGAAGGTCTCATCGTCTATATCCACAAAAATGGGGATGGCATTATTGTGTAACACACAAGAAACGCTAGCCAGCCAAGTAAATGAAACGACGATCACTTCATCACCCGGCCCAACGCCTGCGGCCGCCAACGCAGCATTCAGGGCCGTTTGTCCAGAAGACACTGGAAGTGCATACTTAGCGTCCACATATCTGGCAAACGCATCTTCAAAAGACTCTGGGTTTCCTCCTTTCTTTGGCGAGTTAGCATCTCTTACAATTGTCTTTTGACCACCAAGTAAAGCTAGTTTGCTCATGAAACGTTCTCCTTTGCCTGCTGAGCATTAAAAACGATAATATAAATTTTAAACTGAATGATAGATCTCTGCAGGACCAAATGTCTCCAGAAAATAGGGATGCAGAAACTTGCGC